>OCAM01001711.1_pt1 | contig 9555 bp, 7 predicted proteins | sample 1538281 | NCBI WGS metagenome assembly OCAM01 (sample SAMEA2580273, study PRJEB22360) | human gut metagenome | biome: human gut; feature: human-associated habitat; material: faeces | place: Denmark | collected 2008/2010 | reverse complement strand
TTCATGAATCGCATGTCGTTGCCAAGCAATCATTTCGTCAGACAAGGGAAGAAGATAGCGAAAGCATTGCATTCCAACTTGCAAAAATTGGCAATAATCTCAATCAGATTACTCGCGCAATTCACATTGCTAACAAAATGGGGAGTCCTGTGGACTTGCTTCGAACTTACCTACTTGTCGAAGACTATTTAAAAAAAATCTATCAACTTTATCCACTTCCTTGTCCTCCGTCACTGCATCGTTCTGATGAGACTGTTCAGCGCCGACATCAGCATATTGAACAAAAATATCTCGCCGATTTATTGCGACAAATGCAAGTCGTTGGAGACGGTGAACTTGAATCAGTTTCAGACGCTGATCTTTCTGATGACCATATAGAAATTTAATTTAATTTCCTTTTTTATTTTAAACGGGAGAGCGGGGCATGTTGATTAAGATGTTGAGGCATGGAACGGGCAGTGCAGCACGTGCAGCAAGTTATGTGCTCGATGAAAAAGATCACATGAATATTGTCCGTCCGCATGTCGAAGTGCTCTGCGGCGACCCACATCTCTTTGCAAAAATTGCAGATAGTTCTCCTTTCAAACATAAATATACGTCTGCCGTGATTGCTTTTGCTGAAGAAGATCAACCCAATAATATTGAAATAATAGATGTCTTAAAACAGTTTGAAGCATTAGCTTTTAGTGGTCTTGAACCTGATCAATATCATTTGACGGCTGTTTTACATCAGGAACCCAACGGATCAAAACATGTTCATATTCTTGTTCCTCGGCTTGAACTAAGGTCAGGAAAAGCAATGAATATCGCACCTCCCGGTAATTTCCAAAAGCATTTTCATACCTTGCAAGACAAGTTGAATTTTGAATACGGTTGGGCAGATCCGAATGATCCAGAGCGTGCAAGATTTACAAAAAAAGGTCATGAGACATATTTGCATGCTGCGCTGAAAAAGATTGGAAAAGATCGAGAGAATTATAAACAGTACATTGAAAACACTTATTTACACCTTTTATCAATATCGTTGAAACAACTAGAAAAAAAGCATGCTCAAGTAATTCCGTCCGAACTTTTAGTCAGAAACCGTGATGACTTTATGCAGTTTGTGTTAAGCAACAAGCTGGCAAGTGAAGTAGTCAAAATTCGAGAAAAACAGTTCAGCCTAGTTCCACCTTTTGGTAAAAAACCTATTTATTTTCAAGGAGAAATCTATGAAAAACAATTCAACATTGAAAAATGTTCAAGAACAATTCGAGAGCGTATCAAATCTTTTGAACAAGTTCGAACAGCAGATCGAGAACGTGGAAACGATGAGCAGCGAACAGTTAGCAAGATTTCAAAATACACTCGAACGCCTAGTGCACAACTTAGAGATCGAGCAGAACAAGCTTTACAAGGAGCTCGACAAGCAAGAGCAGATTACAACAGACAGCGTTATGCGACTGTTACAGCACAAGAAGAACGAGACCCAGATTTTAATCGAAGGATTGAAATCATATCGAGGAGACTTGAAGCAGAATATCAGCAATATTCAAATGACGCTGTTATCGCATCTCAACGAAATCAATACGATAATGCAAAAGCATATTCAGCAGAGCAAAGTCCAACTACAACAAACGATCGAAGACAATCAGAATCTGATCAAAACCCAGATTCAGAACAATACTCAGGAAGTCTCACAAATATTAGAAGACCAGAAGGAACAGTTGCAACAGCAAGTAGATCAGGCATTAACTCAGTCGATCACTCACAACCCGAAATTGATTCTAAAAATGTTCATTCTCATGGCGCTTGGAATGTGGCTGCTGAATATTTTAACAATATTACCCGCGAACTATTATTTCACACAGCCGATCTTAACCAAAAACGAGACCGAAATTTTGACGGACGGCAGGGGCAATCGTTTCCGAGCAATTACTTCTCCGAAATGGATCGATTGCAATACTCTGAATTTGAACAAAAAAATGGTTCATCCGACGGAACCGAATATTCATCTGACATTTCCATGCATCGTGGAGAAATAAGTCATGAAAGAACAGCAACATACGACTATTCAACACCACAACGGCAGCGACACACAGCAGATGATTTTGGATTTACTCGAACAAATGAGTTTAGCTTTGACGCCATCCTCGCTGAGTACTATGCAAGGCTTGCAAGAAAACGTCGAGAAGATGAAAAAAAGGCTCAGCGTGATCGAGCATTACGAGCAGAACAACAGAGACGACATGAACAAGATCTTGAAAATCTTAGGCTTCAGCAGTCAGTCAGACTTGAGCCAAGCCGAGATCAGTTTATTTCAGAATATTGGATTGATGATCAGAGAATTACAATCGAGACAGGAAAAATTAGAACAGTTAGAGCAACAGCAGCAGTTACAGCATCAGAAAGAGCAGCGACTTCAAGAACAGAGCATTTCATGCGCTACACAGATCAACAAACTACAGCTCTTAACAGCCAGCTTGATCAAGCGCTTGGATGGTCTAGAGAACCAGGAGATGAATTTGAAAAATTTACAATTGCAACACCAGCAACAAAACGAGAATTTAAAAGAAATGATGCTGAACTGCACTCAGAATATGAACAGTTTAAACAAAATATGCGTCGACTTAGAGAACAAGCAGATGCAGATCAGGAGCATGCAGCAACAATGCAACAGCAATACCAATATAATAGAGAGCATTCAGCAGAACTTACAGCAACAATACTGCAACTTGCAAAGTTCGTTGAAGAAATTGTCAGGTTGATGATGAGCTTAATTGCTACCATGCTGGGGCAGCAATATAACATTCAACGTCAACCACAAGTTGACTCTAAACAGCAGAAATCAAATGACGATGGTCCTGAATTTTAAGCAATCACTTTTAAACATAAGAGTTGTATTTATTTTAGCGTTGCTACTGTCACTGATTGCATTCAACGTTATTTCTGTTTAATCGATAATCACGCAGTCGATTTATACAGTGCACAGTAGCAAGCTAAAAATTCATTAATAATTAAGCGAGTTAAATAGAACGGATTCCCAAAACACGTTGTGCCCGTTCAATCATCTTTTGACGTTGGTGTGTTCGGAATGCCCACAATGAAGACAAATTACTCTTTTGATTGAGTTTGGCAACTTCGAGAATTTGTTTATCAGTCATTTCATACATACACTGACGAATGATTTGATGTGCTTGTTCGAGCTCGTTGAGTAAGGAATTTGCAGTATCAACCGCAATATAAAGATTTGTCAATGTTTGGCGTTGCGGATTTGAAATAGATTTGCCAAGTTCAACAATCAATTGAGAAGCTTGTTTTTTAGTGGTGCAAGTGTTTGCACCATGAAGAATTGCGTTCATAGTCATTTCTCAGTGATAAGTTTAAATACTTACCAACATCACTTTCCTACGGTGATGGTGGCAGCTTAACAAGGGTAGGAAATACCGATCACTGAGTTCGGCCAGCACAAGGCTGCCCTGTCAAGCTGCCAAAACGACTGCTAAACAGTAGGCAAAAAAATAGCCGCTAGTGCGACATTTTATTTTGCACTCAGTGATATTATCAGGTTTCCTACGCCTGAACACAGATTTTGCTGTGTGATTCTAGAGTAACTGGGTATACCTTAGCCTGTCAACGATCCAATATGATCTTTTTACATATCTTAACATTAAATAATTGATTGATTATCCTGAAGAAATATTTAATTTCTGACGGCTGGAAAACTGTTTGTCTAAAGTATCTGCTGACGGATATGTCAGCCTAATATTTATTCTTATACATATTTTAGGCTTATCCATAAAATCAAAATGGCCACCTTGATGCGCTGAATTTTACTTAAGTAAAATTCAGCCACTTAACTTTCTCCATCCGAGTTGATTGTCTAGATTTTAATGGTAGTGAAATTGACTAAAGTGCTGGATAAAATTAATATGGGCTCGCTGGCCTACATTGCCAGTCGGTTTTAGCAGACCGTCCAACACAAGAACATTAAGGGACTTGTCCTTTAGTGTTTATCCCCTCGTGCCCCTCTGCGGTGGAACGGGAGGGGGACGTCTTCGGACGTGCTGGATTCTTGTGTTCCAGTCTGCTAACCCGCTCTCGTTCTGCCACCATTATTTAGCAGTAATTGGTAGAACTTCTTTAACACAAGGAGCTTCTCATGCTGTATCTATATTTTCTTATTTGTGCCTCGCCACCTGTTCAACCTTGTTGTGCCTTTCAACGAGGGCTATACGGCTAATTTTTATTATTCATCTGTATTAAAAAAAATTTTACAAGAACAATCCAACGGTGGATGGCTAAAACACGCCTATAAAAAATAGACCTTTTTATATCTGCTAGTGATTGTGAATTGCATTGAACATGCGGGAAACAACCATGTCTGAACTCACTAAACCTAAAATTATTCCAATCGAAAACCGTCCACAGAAATCCAAACTCTTTTTAAAGTGTGTGGTGGCGCCCATAGTGATCTTTCTCATTGTCGCCAAACTCTTTTCCTTTGGATGGTTTGGCTATTTTTTCTTTGGCTTTGACCTATTCTGGTTTGTGATCATTTACTACCTCTATGAATACGGAAATACTTACTTTGATGGTATGACCGAACAACTGAAACGTCAGGGTGAAAGCTTTAATTATCAAAACCGTGGGGTCTGGATTAACAGCCAAGACAAAACCATCATTTTGTTTGATCAGCCCGATCAACGTCTAGTCAAATATCCTTTTGACTACATTACTTCTGTTGGACATTTCAATCTGGTTGAAGATCGCTTTAGAACGACAACCACTGTGATCAGTAACCCAATGATGGGAACCCATGTTAACCAACAAGTACATCGCACACCGATGAAACGAGAGTTTCAAGTCAATATCGGAACACGGGATCAATTTAAACCAAATTACAGCCTTAAAGTGCTGTTTCCTTGGCGTAGCCCTCAAATGGCCAGTGAAATCCGTCAATTATTATCGGCTGATCATTATCAATAACAACAATATAAAAATTTAAGGCAGTCAATCATGATGATTTCAAAAACCTTTATGCCATCTGTGCTGATGCTGGCAGTCAGCACAGTCATGGTCGGATGTGGTGGTGGTAGTTCAGGTGGAGATTCCAGTTCATCCAATGGCAGGGGAACGGATCACCCTAATAATGGCAATACCAATCCTAAGCCAGTGACCTGTGCTGAAAGCCAATATCTGGAAGAGGGGGAATGTAAAAACAAGGCAGTGCAGAACATTCAGTCATTCCCATTGAGTAACTTGATCCAAGGTCAAAGCTATCCATTATCGCTAAAGACAGATCAAGGGCTGGTAGTGACTTTTAGCAGTAATACACCCAATATCTGTAGTGTAAGTAGCAGTGAACTTAAGGCCCTGAATATTGGTCAGTGTACTCTAGTCCTAACACAGGCAGGCACGGCAAAAGTTCTACCATTGAATAGCAGCAGTATGGCCGTCAATTTAACTTGTGCGGCTGAGCAATATTTAGAAAATAATGTGTGTGTCAATAAGCTCAAACAAACCATTACTCCGCTAAAAATGAAGTACATCCTGACGGAGAGTATTTATTCACTGGATGCTGAATCCAGTGCCAAACTGCCTGTCACGATTAGTAGCCTGTCTACTGCAACCTGTACTTATAGTCAGGGTGAACTCAAAGGGATTGGTGCAGGGTTATGTACCCTTAAACTCACTCAGGAGGGTGATTCCAAAACATTGGCAGCACAGAGTCAGACGATTAGTTTCGAGGTGTTTAAAGCCTCATCCATGAGTGATGCCCCCGATATCAAAAACTGTTATGCAGGCAAGCTCGGTGCAAAGTTTAGGAATGAATTCTTGAGTGAAATCAATACGGTTCGTACCTTGCATGGGTTGCCAAGTATTACATACGACTATGCCCATGAAGATGAGATGATGCAGACGGCGCTGATTCTTGCAGTAAACAATATCTTGACCCATTACCCCGAAGCTAACACAAACTGCTATTCAGATATTGGTGCGGTAGGTGCAAAAACCAGTAGTCTGGAAATGGGGGTAAGACAGAATAAATATGACTATTCACCTGCCGAAAGCATTACAAATATGGTGCATGACAAATTAAATCTGTTTGCAGGAGATGTAGGGCATCGACTCTGGATGCTCAATCCTTTCTTACAAAAATCGGCGTATGGTTCAGTCAATGCACCCTCATTCATGAATACCCGATTCCCTTATGTGGTCGGTACGTCCTATAAAGTGGTTTATGCCTTTAACAGTACAACCACTGCACCACTCGGTGTAATTGCTTATCCCTACCACAACTATCCAGCCAAATATTATATGGCGGGTTCAATTCTCTCTATTTCAGTTTTAACCGATCAAAAGAATTTTTTTGCCAATCGTAATGTGGACTACGCTAAAGCCACTGTAGTTGTTACTGAGCGAAGTAGTGGCGCTAAACAGAAGATCAGTAATATTCGTTATGAAAATATCGGAGTTCCCAACCATATCCAGTTTAACTTTGACGATTTGAAATTGAACGTGATCTACGATGTCAAACTCAGTAATATCTTAGTGAATGGTCAGCCTAAAGAATATTCGTACTGGTTTAAAGTCGATGACAAATAAAGGATAGAAATCAAATGAAAAGATTAATGCTTCACCTTGTTGTCTTCACTAATATTTTAGTGACCAGTTCAACAGTATCTGCTGAAACTAAGAAAGTGAACTTGTCGGCAGGACTGAACTATGTACTGTCACAAGTCACAACCAAAGGAGATAATAATCAAAGTAACCATAATATGGGGATGCTTTACTACTTAGGAAAGAAGGGGGTACCTGTAGATCATAAAAAAGCGGCTGAATGGTTTTCCAAGGCAGCAGTGAATGGTTTTGCTCCTTCACAGTACGCATTAGCAGTCATGTATCTTAATGGGGATTGTGTACCACAGGATGCAGAAAAGGGCGTTACCTTGTTGCAAAGTGCTGCACGGCAGGGGCAACCTGAAGCCGTCAAGTTATACAATGCATTGCAGGCTAAAGCACAGCAGCTCAATGCTGCTCAAACGCCATCAGTACAAACAGCCACAACAGCTTTTAAATACTATGATACATCCAAGCTTGAACCTAAGAACTTTAAGCAAGTTGTACTCCCTAACCTAAGTACAGATACTGTTGCTCGAAGTTTTTATAAAGTGACATCAACCAGAGAAAGAGGAAAAGATGATTACTGGGGAAGTGGCAAATACTACTATGTTAATAAGCCTAGCGACTTGGATGATCTCACTGATGCTGTAATCAGTATCGCGCCTATTATTACTTACCAGAATATGCAGGGGGAAGCCCGTTATTTAGTCCCTGTCGAAGTGACTTTAGCAATCGAAGGGAGGATAGAAACTTCACATGCTACACGAGGCACTTTGGAATTATATCTCTTTAAAAAATTGGACAATGGACAATTCCAAATGGTTTCAAAAACAGCCCAAGGGGGAGTTGAAAGTATTGAGGGATATGGTCGAACCTCATGGAACGCCCAAGAATTTAAAAAGAACTTACAAGCTTTTGGAAACAATACACTAGGAAGCTATACCATAGATGGTTATTACGGCAATGGTTATGGGGAAAGCGTATGGTTACTTCTTCTGTTAAATGAAGAAGGCTATATTGTTGAACAAATGTTTGAAGAAGGAAAAGTTTCGGAACAACCAGAGTATGGCTATTCTTCAGTAATCCAAGTCAACAAAAATGGACAACCATTTTATCCATTCCAGATTCATTATCAGGGAACGGATATGAATGATAATAATCGGATGGTTAAAGTAAATAAAATTGTACTTTATCAGTATGATAGTAAGAGTAGGTTTTATTCGAAGCTGAAATAATACTCTTAAATTAAAGAAACTATATTGATGTCTATCCTCCTGTTTCTGAGTATTAGTAATTGGAGGATAATATGAGAATGAGGAAATATCAGTGACTATTAAACCAATGTACATTTAAAAAGTTATCGACTTGATTTTAAAGTGGAGACGGAGAAATCTAAAATTCAGCTTCAAGGCGGCAATACCAAAAGAGATATGGGTTTTGAGCAGCAAATTAAGATCAGGCATTTCTTATTTGAAAGTTTGATTGCTGGCTATGTGAATTCTTCAATTTTTTAGTGGAATAGGCTGAAAATGATGTAGAAATTTCAGTCGAATGGTCTGAACTAGCTTACCACCAAGTTTACGAAAAACACTTACCAAAAATTCATTTTGCTGATAGGGAGAAAAACCCCATGAATGCGTTCACAGATCAAACTTTTCAAATGAATCAACTTATTAGTATTAAAAAGGTTATAGAATTTAAAGGTGTAAGTCGTTCGACTATATATGAAGTGATGGATGAAATCTCGCCTTACTATGATCCAACGTTTCCTAAGAAAATCACGATCTCGCAAAAAACGTATTGCTTGGTCAGCTTGGGAAATTAATCAATGGATTGAGGCTAAGTTAGCTAGTCTTGATTAGGGGGAGCATTTGCCTCCCTATTTTTTCTAATTCCATTTTTTTTTTTTGTTAAAAATATATAAAATAGAGTTATATCACGAAGCCAGCTTTGAGGTGAGAGGTAAAGAGAGTCAGGGCATTATTGAGGAGTTTTGCTGATTATTTTAGTTGTTGACCTAATGTTCCCAACATGGATTGAATATACAATTGTTCAGGAAAAACAATATAGCTTGCATCAGAATTCATTTTTTTTTGAAGATATGCAGGTAGAACATATTTTTCGAACTTCGCAGAGCTAAAAAAACTTTGAATTGTATTAAATGGAATAGAGGACTCTGCAAGTGATTCTGACCAAATAACTAAATTACTATCTGAAAAGCCAGTGTTCCAAACAAGATGAATATGTTTGTTATCGTCTTGTTGAAGGCAACGTTCTATTTCAAGAATAATATCTATTCTTTCAACATGAGTTAGGTTCTGGGCTCTGAAACTTAATAAAATATATAAATCAGTAGGCATTGAAAGGGTAAAGAGATGAGAAGACATAATTTATATAAATTCAAAAGATTAGACTGAAAATATCTTACTATGGTATACGAGGATGTTCATCAAGGTATAATTTTTGAACGTCATTTTGTGTCGTTTAAAAAGCTCAATTAAAGATTTTTTTAGCTAATATATGATTTTTTTGTCAATCAAAACACTATTAGTATTAGGTATTTTCAAATAAATGATTAAACGAAACTTTTGGTACAAAGAGAAAGATGAATATTTCCAAGTCACTCAAGCTGACTTACCAACTATAAATAAGTCTTTAGTTGTTCTAGGTGAAGCAGGTATGGGAAAATCTTGCCTGCTTGAGTGGTTAGGAAGCTTGGATAATTTTGCATATTGTACTGCTCGACAGTTACTCTATCGTCATAAACCTAATACTTTGCTAAATAATAAAAAAATTCTTGTAATCGATGCTTTGGATGAATTGAGTTCATCTAAGGATGGAGATGCTATCGATTTAGTTTTGCAAAAATTAGGACAACTTGATTATCCACAGTTTGTTTTGTCTTGTCGTGTAGCAGATTGGCGTAGACGATGCCATAGAACAAGCCGT
>OCAM01001706.1_pt1 | contig 9609 bp, 8 predicted proteins | sample 1538281 | NCBI WGS metagenome assembly OCAM01 (sample SAMEA2580273, study PRJEB22360) | human gut metagenome | biome: human gut; feature: human-associated habitat; material: faeces | place: Denmark | collected 2008/2010 | reverse complement strand
TGGCGGCGCTGATTCCAGGTGTGATCTCCATCTGCATACTCGCGCTCATAACCCCGCATATTGCATAGCCGCCTGCAATTCCCAGAATAATACCGATAATTCCTCCGATTACCGTAAGAATGGCAGCCTCAGCCAGAAACTGCAGCATGATAGAAGATGTTTTCGCCCCAAGAGACTTTCGGATCCCAATCTCTCTCGTTCGCTCTGTCACAGAAACAAGCATAATATTCATAACGCCGATTCCTCCTACAAGAAGAGAAATTCCCGCCACAAAAGAAATAAAAGCAGTTACCATTCCCAGCATATCATTCATGGATTTTAATACGTCCTGGAAATTTTCCACACGGTAATAATCCTCTCCTGCGCTTTGATGGCGTTTTTCCAGAAGTTTTACAACACTGTCCGCCACTGCCTGCGTATCCAGGCTTTTATCTGCCTGAACCGTCATGGAATAAAAGAAATCCATATTTCCGGTGAAATCGTCCATAGCTGTAAATGGAACGCTTACCGATACCGGCATTCCCTCATACGTATAGCTTACAAAAGTACCGTTTTCTTTCTGCGCCGTTACCCCGGCAATGCGAAACGTCTTTGTAATATCATAACAGGTAATATCTAGGGTCATTCCCACCACATCATCTGTTCCGAAAAGACGCTTTGCATCTGCGTCTGAAATCACGCACACATTTTGCGCTTCCATAAGCTCATTTTCCCCGAAATATGTGCCATGCTTCATATTTATGTTATTTACAAGCTTTGCGTCCGGACCTTCCGCTGTCACATAAAGAGGAAAATTCCCCTTTCCTGTCACAGTTTCTCCCTGGTATGTTTCAGAAATATTTACGCCCTCAATTCCCTCAAGCTCACGCACCGCGCTCACATCGTCCGGCGTGATCCACTCTTCATCTGTCTGGGCGTCCTCGCTGCAGCTTATAAAAATCTGCCCTCCGCCTATATCGTTGATCTCGCTGTTCATCTGATTTTTTGTTCCCTCACCAATCGAAACAATCGAGATCACAGATGCGATGCCAATGATAATTCCCAGCATGGTAAGAAACGAGCGGCCTTTATTTGCCATGATATTATGGACTGCCATCTTGACATATTCGTAAAGATTTCCCATGTTAAGCCTCTCCTTCTTGCGCTGCTGCCTGCATTCCTTCCTCCAGGCTTCCAAGATCGGAAATTACCTGATCTCCCTCTTTCAGACCTTCTTTGATCTCCACATAATCCTGAGAACTCAGCCCGGTTGTCACATTTTGTCTTGTGATCACACCGTCTTTCAGAATATAGCAGAAGGAGCCGTCCTTTCCTATATTTACAGCCTCCACAGGAAGCGTCACCACATCTTCAGCAGATTCCGCGTGAATTTTTACTTTTGCATCTACACCCAGAAAAATATCTTCATCAGGATTTAAAATGCTGACTGTGGCTGAAATCACAGGTGTTCCTTTTTCATTTGGAGACGCGATGTGGCTTACCTTTGTTACCTTTCCTTCATATGTATGGTCTGCCATCGTGATTTCCGCGCTCTGCCCTTCTTTTACCTTATCATAATCGTATTTGGAAATATTTATATCTACGCTTACCTTATCTGTGTTCTGGAGAGTAAAAAGCTCCATGCCCTGCGTCACAGTGGATCCTTCCACTGCCGCTGTTTTGGAAATGACTCCGTTAAACTCAGCGGAAATTCCCTTTTTTCCGTCCTCCAGAAGTTCTTCTGCTGTCTTGGCTTCCATTTCAGAAAGATTATTTGTAATTTTCATCTTTTCCTTCTGCTCTTTGGAAAGACCGGCTTCATCAGCCTCTGCAACTGCTTTTTCTGAAGCAAGCTCAGACTGAAGCTCTGCCAGATCGCTGCCTGCGTCCTCCAGGGCTCTCTCAATTCCGGAAGTATCCACTGACGTATAGGAAGCTCCCCCTGTCTGAACATCTTCTGTCTCTGTGCCTGCCTGACTTCCGTCTGTCAGCTCGTCGCTTCCTGAAAATACAGCATTTTCAAAATCAGAAAGCGCCGGCATTTTCGGCTCCTGCGCTTTCATTGTCTCATAAGCCTCTTTTGCCTGATTCTTTGTAATTTCTGCCTGGCTTCTCACCTGTTCTGCCTGATGGAGCGCCTCTGTATTTGCCTCGGAAGGATCTGCCTGCCATGTTGCAAATGCCATCTGATAAGCAGTATCTGCCTGATTAAAATCGCTCTGTGCCTGATTTGCGCTGGAATTTAATTCCCCAAGCTCCTGCTGATATTTGGGAAGCGTCTCGTTCTGATATACACTGAGAGCCTCTGTATACGCCTTCTGTATTGCCTGATTCTTCTGCTCCTGCGCTTTCTGCTGGGCGGCAAGCTCTGCCTGCGCCTGTGTAGCCTGTGCTTCCGCCTGATCTCTGGCTGCCTGTGCCTGTATCTGGGAAAGCTGGGATTTTAAAGACGATACCTGATTCTTCTTGCTTTCTATCTGCTGTTCCAGAGTCTCTACATTCTTTTTTGCATCACTCTGTTTCTTTTCTGCCTTATCAGATTTCTTTATGGTGTCCTCATAATCGTATTTTCCGGACTGGAAAGACATGGCTGCTTTCTGATTATCTTTTTCCAGATTTTCCATGTCAAACGCGATCAGCTTTGTGCCTTTTTTTACGGAGTCTCCTTCTTCAAAAGAAACTTCTGATATTTTTGCGTTCACAGGAGAAAAAAATGTTTTCTGCTCCTCGCTTACCACCGTTCCTGTAGCGTCTACAATCTGTTCCACATCTCCCACAACTGCAGTCTGCACCGGAACAGCGGGAACTGACGCTTCTTTTGAACCGCCCTTGCCTGCAACGGCAGCGCCTCCTGCCACAACTGCCACTACGCCTGCACATATTAATATTTTTTTATTTCTTTTTTTCATGCCTGCATCTCCCCAAACTTCTCGTTCATGGTATCTGATTCTATTTTTCCGTCCATAATACGGACCACCCGCTTCGCCTGATCCGCAATTCCATTGTCATGAGTGATCAGAATAATGGTTTTTCCTGTTTTATGCATATCCTTCAATATCCCAAGAATTTCCCTACTGGACGAAGAGTCAAGATTTCCGGTAGGCTCATCTGCAAGAATCACAGGCGGCTTTGCCGCGATCGCTCTTGCTATGGCAACCCTCTGCTGCTGACCTCCCGACATCTCGTTTGGTTTGTGATGAAGTCTTTTTTCCAGACCTACCATTTTTAAAGATTCGATGGCAAGATTTCTTCTTGTTTTCCTGTCGATTCCCCTGTAGATCAGAGGAAGCTCCACGTTTTCAATGGCTGTGAGATTTGCGATCAGATTAAATCCCTGAAAAATAAAACCGATCTCCCGGTTCCGCACTACGGAAAGCTCGTTGTCTTTCATAGTGGATACGTCTGTGCCATTCAGATAATATTCTCCGGAAGTGGGAACGTCGAGACACCCTAGCATATTCATAAAGGTGGATTTTCCGGAACCGGACTGACCGATGATCGCCACAAATTCCCCTTTCTGAATCTCCAGATTTACATGATCCAACGCCCTTACCTCGTTTTCTCCCGGATTATAAATTTTACATAAGTCTTTTACTTTTATCAGTGCTTCTTCCATGTTACGCCTCCTGCCCCTGATTATATCATTGCACTGTCGTATTTCCTATATTTATTTTTCGGAGAAAAAAAACAGAACCGGGGCTTCAGTACCCAGGTCCTGCTTTCCCTCTGTCTGTTATAACGAGGAAGGATTTATTTTGGATTCATCTTAAATAATATTTCTTACGCATCAAGAAGAAATGCTTTATATGCTTTTTTCGCCTCGTATACGTCTGCCTTGCTTGTTACTTCCCACGGAGCGTGCATACTTAAAACAGCAACGCCGCTGTCGATAACTTCCATTCCGTAAAGAGCTGCGATAAACGCGATAGTTCCGCCGCCGCCAACATCAACTTTTCCAAGCTCTGCTGTCTGGAATGCAACCTCGTGATCGTCAAAGATTCTGCGTACTCTTGCAACGTATTCTGCGTTTGCATCGTTGGAGCCGGATTTTCCTCTTGCTCCTGTAAATTTGTTGAGAACAATGCCTCTTCCAAGGAACGCTGCGTTTTTCTTCTCAAAACATTCTGCATAAGCCGGGTCAAAGCCTGCGCTTACGTCAGAAGAAAGCATGCTGCAGCCGCGAAGAGTTCTTCTTAAAGCAAGATCGGAATATACGCCCATTGCGTCCATAAGCTCTGCCACGCTGTTCTCAAAGAAACGTGACTGCATACCTGTTGCACCTACGCTTCCGATTTCTTCTTTGTCTACAAGGAGACAGCAGCATGTACGTTTCGGAGCTTCCATCTCAAGCATTGCTACAAGAGAAGTGTAAGCACATACACGGTCGTCCTGTCCGTAAGCAGCGATCATGCTTCTGTCAAGACCGCAGTCTCTTGCTTTTCCTGCCGGAACTATTTCAAGCTCTGCTGAAAGGAAATCTTCTTCCTCAATTCCGTATTTCTCTGTGAGAAGCTTCATAACATTTTCTTTTACTGCTTCTTTTTTATCTTCCGGAAGGTCTTTTAACGGTCTGCTTCCAATAAGGAGATCAAGGCTTTCTCCCTCAACTACTGTAGAAGCCGTTTTCTCCATCTGCTTTCCTGCAAGGTGTACAAGAAGATCTGTGATATATACGATCGGGTCGCCTTCTTCTTCCCCGATATTTACGTTTACTACAGAACCGTCTTTCTTTGCGATCACGCCGTGAAGTGCAAGAGGAAGAGCTACCCACTGGTATTTCTTGATACCGCCATAGTAATGTGTATCAAGGTAAGCAAGGTCGGAATCCTCATACAGCGGATTCTGTTTGATGTCGATTCTCGGAGAGTCGATGTGTGCGCCAAGAATGTTCATACCTTTTGTAATATCCTCTTCTCCGATGTGGAAAAGAGCAATGATTTTATTCATATCAACTGTGTAAACCTTATCTCCGGCTTTTACAGTCTCACCTTTTGCAAGTTTTTCTTCCAGGGAAACATAGCCTTTTGCTCTTGCCTCCTCGATTGTTCTGTCTACGCATTCGCGCTCTGTCTTTCCATTGTCAAGAAAACTCTTATAAGCTTCTGCGAGAGCTTCCATTTCTTTTTCGTCTGCTTCTGTATAAGAAAGCCAGGCATTTTTTCTTTCCATTTTTATCCACCTTTCCTACCCTTTTTTATGAAAAAGGATATTATCTTTTATCGTTTTCGATATGTTTTCTATTATAGAACAAAACCTCAGATTTTTCCATATCTAACTTTACAAAAACATGGGAATTCGTTATCCCCCGTTTCAAAACCGCAAACCTTATGCAGCACATCACTGCAACAAATGAATTTATAACAGTTGTCTATTTCCGCTTCCTCTATCAGTATTTTATTTTTATTTTGATTGACATTGTAAACTGTATTGTGTATAATAAAGAAAAAGGAGGTAGTCAAATGGCAACAACACCAACACAGATTCGAATCGATGCCGGTATCAAACAAGAAGCTTCTGCTCTTTTCAGCCAGCTTGGACTGGATATGTCCAGTGCAGTAAATATGTTCCTGCATCAATGCGTCCTTCGCGGCGGACTTCCTTTTGCCGTGGAGATACCCGCTTACAATCAGAAAACCCTTGATGCTATGGCTGAAGCCCGCCGTATTTCCCGCGATCCTGATGTCAAAGGATATTCCAGTATGGAAGATTTAAAAGCGGCTCTTGATGACTGATGTATCAAGTCAAATTTACCACAGCCTATAAAAAGGCTTATAAACTCATGAAAAAACGTGGACTGGATATATCTCTACTAAACGAAGTTGTCGACCTGCTGCGTCAGGGCAAGCAGCTCGAAGAACGCTACCGCGATCATGGACTGACTGGAAACTTTGCAGGTTTTCGTGAATGCCATATCAAACCGGACTGGCTATTAATCTATCTCATCGAAGATGATATTTTAACGCTTACCTTAATTGATACCGGTTCACACTCCGATCTTTTCAAAAAATGAAGTACAGGCAGGTAATTCCATCTTTATGGTGTTTCCTGCCTGTTACTTTTTTCGTATCCAACTTTACAAAAACACGGGAATTCGTTATAGTGAATTTAACATCGCCAAAGGAGGTTTTTACATGCAGTCATCTACACAGCTTCAGGAACAGCTTCGCTCTCTTAACAGAAAAAGCTATCCTGCATATAAATCACTAAAAGGAGCGTATCGTTTCCCAAACTATATTTTATCTATTGACCATGTACAGGGAGACCCGTTTGCCTCCCCTTCCCATATAACTGTCTCTGTCTCTCATAAAGACGCCGGCTTTCCCGCTGAATATTATAAGGACAAACTGACCCGCACCACACTTTCCGACTATCTTACGAGACGATTTGAACAGCAGATAAACCGTTTTTCTTTCCGGGCAAAAGGTTCCGGAAAAAGCGGTCTGATTTCCGTGAGCCACTGCGGTCAGGAGGTTTTAAGCCGCACTGCCTGCGAAATTACAGATGCGGGAATTACCGCCCGTTTCTTTGTGGGCTTTCCTGCAAACGGACGCACCATCAACGCGCCGGAGCTTGAAAAAATTCTTTTTGATTTCCTTCCCGCAAGTGTGGAACAGAGCTTCTTCTATAAGAATATAAACAGCGCTCATTTACAAAAATCTATCTATCTCGCAGAAGACCAGGCGTATATCCGCCAAACTTTAAAAGAGCGTAATCTCGCCGCCTTTGTTGCAGACGGAGCTATTCTTCCAAGGGAAAGCGGCGTTTCTCAGAAGCCTATGAAAAATGCAGTTGCCTTTTCCTCCCCGGAAAGCCTCCGTATCGCTTTCGACCTTCCTCACAAGGGAAAAATAACCGGTATGGGCGTTCCCTGTGGCATTACCTTAATTGTGGGCGGCGGCTATCACGGAAAATCCACTCTTTTAAACGCGTTGGAGCTTGGTGTATATAACCACATTCCGGAAGACGGAAGAGAATATGTCATCACAGAGGAAAGCGCCTTAAAGCTCCGCTCCGAGGACGGACGTTTCATTAAAGATACAGACATTTCCATGTTCATTAACGACCTTCCAAACAAAAAAGACACCCGCTGCTTCTCCACAGAGGACGCCAGCGGCAGCACCTCCCAGGCTGCCGGAATTGTGGAAGGAATCGAATCCGGAAGCCGCGTTTTCCTTCTTGACGAGGATACTTCTGCCACCAATTTTATGGTTCGCGATGAATTTATGCAAAAGGTAATATCCCGGGAAAAAGAGCCTATTACCCCTTTCCTTGAGCGCGCCCGCAGCCTTTATGAAAAAGGCGGCATTTCCACCATTCTTGTTGCCGGAAGCTCAGGAGCATTTTTCCACATTGCAGACACCATTATTCAGATGGATAACTACTATCCGGTGGACATTACCGCCTCCACAAAAGAGCTCTGTAAAAACTATCCTCTTACAGATTCTCACGTGCCGCCCTTCCATATGCCGGAAAGCCGCCGGATTATGACAAAGGCTGCTGCCGTAAAAACAAAGGGAAGAAATTATTTCGGAAAAGAAATGGCAACCGTTCCGGAGCGTCTGAAAATCAAGGTTCACGGAAAGGACGGCTTCTCTCTTGGAAAGCAGGAAATTGACCTTCGCTATATCGAGCAGATTACAGACGGGGAACAGACCGCCGCTCTCGGGCTTCTCCTCAAATACGCCTGCGAGCATCTGATCGACGGAAAACGAACACTTGGGGAAATCGTGGAATTTTTAAATAAAGAACTGGAAGAAAAAGGCTTTAATGCCTTCCGGGAAAACGGATATGTTTCCGGCGGATATGCCATGCCGAGGGTTCAGGAAATTTATTCCTGTTTTAACAGGTATCGGAGAAAATAACACACTATTAAAACAACAGGAAATCCGGCTGTAAAATTCACACCCGGATTTCCTGCTTCCATTAAGCCTTTAAAGATTTCCCGTATTCCAGCTCATCAAATTTCCCTTTTTCCACCACTTTTCCTTTATCCATAACAATCACCTCATCATACTTTCTCAGTATATCCCGATTCATATTATGGGTAATGGTAAGCACGGTTATATTTTTATTTTCCAGAATCGAATTTTCTATTTCTGCGGCAGTCGTTTTATCAAGCGCAGAGGTTGCCTCATCTAACACAAGAATCGGGCGATTCTGTACAAGCGCCCTTGCAATGGCGATTCGCTGCTTCTGTCCTCCCGATAGTCTGGAACCGTTTTCTCCTACCTGATAATCCAGTCCCTTTGTATCGAGGAATCTATATAAACCGCTGTTCTGGACAGCCGTATGTACTGCATTTTCCATAAACTTTTTCCCAAGGACAATATTTTCTTCTATTGTTTTGTGAAACATATACACATTCTGGTGAATCATGGACGAAAGCGCCATAAGACTGCAGTCCGTTTCTTTATCCAGCTTTTTGCCATCTATACAAATCTCACCGTCGTAATCTGTGTAGTAGTTCAGAAGAATCTTAGCCAGAGTTGATTTTCCGCAGCCGCTTTCCCCGAGAACCGCGTACTTTTTATTTTTCTCAAGCTTCAGCGAAACATGGTCAAGGGCAAGATTTGCGTCATGGTTATAAGAAAAGCTTATATCTTTAAGCTCTATGCAGTCACGAAACTCTGTCACGCTTATTTCCGTATTATTTTTTGAGGAAATCAGCCGCAAAAGCTTCGTGTTCAAGTCTTTGCTTCCCTTTATCAGAGTAATATACTGCACAATTCTCTGAATCGGTCCGAAAATACCGTTTCCCAGCTGCATGACTGCCGACAGAACGCCTACCGTCAGAGTTCCCTTTAACACAAAGTATCCTGCCATGATCACACCGGAAAACTGACATACAAGTGATAACATGAGAGAAATTGCCTCTGTGAGAGCAATAAAAATATTATATTTCTGCCGCGATTTCTCCAGTTTGTTATTAAACCCGTCAAATTCCTGATTTCCTGTCTCCTCCATAGAATACGACTTTATAACCTCAAAACCGTCGAGCAGATCCTTTAACGCTCCTGTAAAAGCGGAGGTATCTTCTGAAAGCCGGTTCTGCTTTGCATTAATACTTCCATGAAACAGATAGGGAACAAGAAGCATGACCGTTCCTGTTAAAACCAGAACGATTGTAATCGGAATGCTGATCCTAAGGAGAATAAACAACGTAGCAATAAAAATGTAAAAACCTCTCCTATCAGCTCCACTACGGGATTAATATAATTGTTCTCCAAAAGGTTAATGTCATTTGTGAGGTTGGAAATATAATCTGCTGATGCCTTTGATTTAAAATCTTTAAAACTCTGGTGTATGGTTCCGTTAAAAATCTCTTTTTTTAAATTTTGAATGGTATTCTTGATATAATACGATTTAACTAAATCACTTATAAAAAGAAGAAGGACAAAAGACAGGAAATACACGATTGAGAGAATGACTGCTCCTGCAAACTTATCCATGTCTCCGCCCACTGCCGTGTCTACAATGTTCTGAATCACAATAGCCGTATATACCCACAGCACAGAAGAAATCACCTTCAGTATAATTGTAGAAATAAATTGCCTTTTAAATTTGAAAATGTACTTATTCATACGTTTTTACCCCCCCCCCCCACCATCTTCTTTTCTTCTATTGTTTTTA
>OCAM01001670.1_pt1 | contig 9842 bp, 8 predicted proteins | sample 1538281 | NCBI WGS metagenome assembly OCAM01 (sample SAMEA2580273, study PRJEB22360) | human gut metagenome | biome: human gut; feature: human-associated habitat; material: faeces | place: Denmark | collected 2008/2010 | reverse complement strand
AGATACTTCTCGGCTTCCCGAATCATGTTGGCAAATCGTGTGTCCGTCAGAGCTTCGCCCGGAATGTCATAGTCGGTGTACTCGCCGCCAGGGGTGGCGTAAATGTCATTTCCGAAAATATCCGGTCTGTTGCCCCTTGTCTGGAGCAAAATTCTATATCGCTCCATATCATCTTCCGACAAGCCGGAATTTGAAATTACGCTGTTCAATCCCTTATTTCTGAGCTTCACTTTCAGAATATAATATTCGTAATCTTCTTCCTCTGTTGTTGTCTCTCCCGTTTCAGGATCAGTAGAAGATGTTGTTCGTGTACGAATCTCTACTACTTCTGTAAGGGTCAGCTCATATTGTTGCTCAAACAGCCATTGCAGGGTAGCCTGCACCTCATCTCTGGTGTAGTCCTCGAATTTTACCGTCAGATATGCCGCAAGCTCATAAGGATTGTGGTTGATTTCATCAAGGTCATACCGGTACTCGTCATATCCGCTATGAGTACGCTCGATATTATTGATTTCATTGCGGAGCGCAGCTTCCAAAGCCTTGTAATCATTGTCCGCACCGATAATATCTTCCTCTTTTGCGGTAAAAGAAGTTCCCAGAACGATCTGTGTGCCGCCTTGGAACATAGCTGAACAAGACGAGAACATCCCTGAGAGGATCATAAAAAGCAGTCCAGCAATCAAAACAAACAGGATCGTTTTAGAGTGTGTGGTGCAAAACTCCATCGCTTTCTCTGTAATCGTTTTGGTGCTTTGGGCTGCTTTCTTTGTTGCTTTAGCGGCAGTTTCTTTCGCTGTCCCTTTGCCTGCCTTCGCCGCTGCATACTCCTTTTTGATTGCCTGTTTTTGTTTCCATCGGGAAATGGGATTAGAAGCGGCATCGGGGTTGTCCTTTTTGAACTTCTCATACAGGGCATTTACATTTGCCTTATCTGATTTTTCTACCAGCTTTTCTGCCTTGTCGTAGGCTTTCAGCTTGTGGCTGTAAACGGCATGATCGACGGTATAAACAGTGGATTCAACAGCCTTGGTCGTTTCCTGCACAGCCTGAACGCCGATATTATCATCCTCATATTCTGACACCGCCTGATGTGCTTTGGATGTGAGCGTGACTGCGGCACCACGGCTTGCCATGTGCTTTGCCACAGATGGGCGCTCGATTTCCGTAAACTCCGCTTTTTCAAAACGGAGCTTTGCTTTACGGGAACTAGCTGCATCTGTTTCCAGCTTTAGTTTTGGCTTTGCCTTTTTGGAAGCCAATTTATCTGCCGCTTTCTCAGCCTTGTCAACCGCCTTATCTGCACGGTCGGCAGCTTTCTTCACATGAGAATCTGCAAGGTCATCTTCGGTAAAACGGAGTCGTGTAGGTCTTTTCGCCATACATTACGCCTCCTTTTCCTGTGCCACCTCGTTTAACTTCGTGGTCATAATGCGATACAGTTCCAGATCGGTCGGGAATCGGTCAATGAACGGCAGAATCACATTGCCGTAGAACAGAAGCCCTTCGCCCTCACCGGAGTTGGTTACATAGGACAGCTGATGCGGCGAAATGTTCAGCCGCTGCGCCAGAATACTTCGGTCATCGCTTGCCTGATTCAGCATATAGATGAAATCAGAGTTTTCGAGGATGTTGGCAATCTCCGGGGAACGAAGCAGGTCTTTGACATTCTGAGTAATACCGGTCGGCAATCCGCCCCATTTACGGAATCGCTTCCAGATTTCTACGGAATAGGTTGCCGTCTGTTCTTCCTTCAGAAGCAGATGGAACTCGTCAATATAATATCTGGTCGATTTACCGGCAGAACGGTTGGCAGTTACACGCCCCCAAACCTGATTGTGATAGGTAATCCGCCGCTTTTGCCATATCTCCCGATATGGTAGTCAGGACGGATTTTCCCCCACGTCGCACCGTGCGTGCGGCTTTCGTCGCACACGGCGCTCCATCAATACGGATTAGTTGTTGCGTGTATGTGAAACTACCAGTTTTTCCCTATAACTTAAAATCTTCTTTTGCACTTGTTTTTCATAATCACTGATGTCCATGCCCGGCGTGTTAATCGCCATAGAGCATTTCTTGTGTACTGATATAAGGTTGTTGACACGGTTTACTTTATCCAGCGGAAGATATGGGTTAATTCTATGGGTGTATGGAGCATGGTCTATCAACCATTTTCCGCAAACCCTGCATTTGAGCCGGTCACGGTTCAGGGCGTATGCCTTATTCATGACAAACTCAAAATTGTTCAGATAGCCCCATTTACCCTTTAAGACAGCGATTGACGCATTTTCTGAATACACATCATCCAATCTGGCTTGTATGCGCTTCTTCTTAGTGCGCCTGAAATTGATTTCCCGTCCTTCGGCAGTATAGGGCGTTTCTTTTGGATTTTTCCCTCTCGTTTCTTGCCAGTTACAGAACGTGAGCGATGTAACTCCAACATAGATGTCACGGTATTTGACAGAAGGTATCTTTTGCCTGTAATTCTGATGTATTCGGGGAAGGTTCTGCGTATCTTTGGCTCGAATCCATTTCCCTTTATACTGTTTGAGCCGGCGGCTCGCTGCAAGTTGTATCTTTCTGCCATATTTGTCCATGCTCACGCTAACCCATGTGCAGCATTGATAATACTGGATGACCCCTCGTATCTGGCTGTTAATCCGATTGATTTCATCAATCAGCTTTTCACGGCTTGTATCCCGTGGGATTTTCTTAATATTATCCGCTATCACATCAACTTTGCGTTTCAGTCTTTCTCTGTCCGGCTGTGTTCTGGTAACATAACCATGTTCGCCTTTCCCCTTTACTACCTTAAACTCGTATCCGAGAAATGTGGCGTGTTTCTTTCTTGCATCCGTAATCAGTGTTTTCTCTTTGGATAATGTCAGCTTCATCTCTGTTTCCAGAAATTCCTTTAACGATGATTTCCAAAATTCAGCATGTTCCCGGCTATCTGTAATAATTACAAAATCGTCGGCATACCTCACTAGGAATCCCGGCACCAGTCTGGTCTTTTTCAATGCCCTTCTTTTTGCGGAATCCTGATTGTATTTGTGGGTGGTGTTTTTCAGTTCCCACTGTTTTGTTACCCATTCATCCATAATGTCGAGATAGACATTTGCAAGCAGAGGGCTGATAATCCCGCCCTGCATAGTGCCTTCTTCATTTACTTCACATTCATCAAGAACGCCTGCTTTCAGCATTTGTTTGATGATTTGAAGCACACGCCGGTCTTTAATTCCCAAATGATATAGTCTGCGAAGAAGTATAGCGTGGTCGATATAGTCGAAACATTTACTGATGTCTCCTTCCACAAACCAGTAATAACCTGTGTGGAAAGTGATGAAATTCAGTCTTTCCAGCGCCATTGCCGTATCCCTCATTGGGCGGAAACCATAAGAATGTTCAAAGAATAGCGCTTCTACAATGGGTTCCAACACGATACGCATACATTCCTGTACAATGCGGTCCCGTATTGTAGGAATACCTAACGGACGCTTTTCCTTTTTCCCCGGTTTGTCAATATATTTCCTGCGTATTTTCTGTGCTTCAAACTTTTCAAAAGCTCTCTGGATGTCGTTAATAACCCATCGGTAGGGTTTTTGCAGATATTCCCGCCGCATAGTCTTGTTATCGACACCGGGAGTATCACTCCCATGATTGCTCTTGATATTGTGAATTGCAGTCACAATCGTTGTTTCTGCTGACATAATTTCCAGTAAGCCTTTGAAGGCAGGGTATTTTCCTTCCTGTCTGGCTTTCCTGCTTTGTTGATACAATTCGTCTAACAAAGTGCGTAATTCAGTTTCAGTTTTTGGGCAGTCGAATTGTTGTGCCATACGCACCACCTCCTTCCGAGGTTGTGTTTCTGGTTTTAGTCAGGTTTGCCTACGGCTTCCTCGACTTTCTGTTCACATACGAATCCATATTGACTATGCCCCTTCGCTCCACTCCCATTACAGGAGCTTCATCACTACTACGGGCTGATGCCCCGTGGATTAACAGGTCATTTCCTACCTGTGCGGCAAGGGTGACACCTTACTTGCACCGGCATGTACCGGAGCGCCGTCCACGGTTCCTTTGTTCCCTATATTCTAGCTTTACATTTAGTTTTAGCCCGTCCCTCTGACCCGGCTGCCATCACTGGCTTGTGTGATTGATTGCCAGTGACATTCGACCATTCCGGTTTTCTGCCGTTTTCCACCAAGACATATTTCAACGGCGACAGCACCCCACATGGGGAGGATGGCTGTGTTATCATCCCATCGTTTACGAGCCTTACACTCAGGACTTTTGTCGATTGCAACAAAATATACTGGACATGACTAATTTATAGCTTCTTGCGGTTATCCAAGCTGTCTCAAGCTTCTTCCCCGCTTTTCACCGAGCTTCGTACAATTCACCTGTCACAATGAAATGCACGTCGGAGATTAGAATTTTTGTAACCCGTCACACCGGGTCAGACAGGAACTTCCCCTGTCAAATCGAATATAGAGTTCAGATTTCATTAGAAATCTGTCTTGCTTTGTTCCATATTTCTATGGAGATTAACAAGAAACAAAGCGCACATCCTGAACGATCAGCATACCGATTTTCTTCAGCTGATTGCCCAGCTCCTTAATGTCGAAGCACACCAGACGATTCTGAATATCCACATTGGTTCTGTTGTTAAACAGTTTCAGAGAACCCTTAACATAGATTTCCAAGGCGGTCGCTACATGGTGGGCTTCCTTTTCGTCCTGCTTCAGAAGGGCATCATACAAATCCTCAAGGATCGGCATATTCTCAGGTGCAGGATTGTCGAAATATCTCTGGTAGATCTGATGCACACAACGGTCGATAACCGTCTTTTCGATAGGCTGCAAGCCATCCTTACTGCCCATAATCAACTCACAGAGGGACAGGATAAAATCAGCTTTCAGTGCTACCGGGTTGTCATCCTCAGAGTAGTTCAGGTTGATGTCCATAGGGTTGATATAGTTGGTACTGGAGGAGCTGATTTTTACCACCTGACCATTGAACTTGTGAACCAGAGCCGCATATTCCGCTTCGGGGTCGCAGATGATAATATCGTCATCCGTAACCAGGAACGCATTGGTGATTTCACGCTTTGCGGAAAAGGATTTACCGGAACCGGGAGTACCCAGAATCAGTCCGTTGGGGTTCTTGAGCTTCTTTCTGTCCACCATGATAAGGTTGTTCGACAGGGCATTCAGCCCGTAATAGAGCGTTTCCCCACCATTCTGGAACAGCTCCTGCGTTGTGAAGGGTACAAAAATCGCCGTGGAACTGGTAGTCAGGCCACGACGAATCTCAATCAGGTTTTGTGCCAAAGGCAGGCTGCTCATCAACCCGGATTCCTGCTGAAAATCCAAACGGCGCAGATTGCAGTTATGCTTCTGGGCGATGCTCTGCGCCTGGAACACGTTGTTCTCCAGTTCCTGCTCGGTGCGCCCTGTGTTCAGCACCAGAAATGTCACCATGAACATTCGCTCGTTCTGGCTCTGCAATTCTTTCAGAAGCGATTTCGCATCTTTGCCATAGGTAGCAAGGTCAGACGGGATAATGTCCATATCATAGCCGGAACGCACCGCTTTTTTCTGTTCCTCAATCTTGGAACGATCAAGCTCGGTGATGGTTCTCTTGATGGTCTTAATCGCCGCAGTCTGGTCAACTGACTGGATGTGCATGGTCACGATCTGCGTGGATTCCATATCCAGAAAGTCCGCCAACATACGGTCAGACAGGTCTGATGCCGTAATTGCCAGATAGGACATCGAACCGAAGATGCTGCCCATCTGGAAGGTGCGGTTGGTCTTAAAGGCAAATGCCGTCGGAGCAATGAAGTCCTTTACAGACAGCCCGGATTCCACAAGATACTTCCAATCGAAGAAAAACTTATCATTATCACCCATGTGGAACATGGAGTGCATCAGATGCAGCCGCTCTTTGCCGTTCATGGTGGTTGCAATGACACCCAAACGACGAAAGTTATTGAGCAGATCGTTTTCGATATGGTTGAGTCTCGGCTTTGCCTGCCTCATGGATTCGGCTTCAATGCCGAATGTCAGGTACTTGGTTTTGGTCAAGCCGTTGTTGCCCTGCGCCAACTGCTTTTTCAGCATCTGGCTATACTCGGCACGGACAGGATTGAAGCTGTCCTTCTTGAACGGGATGCGGATACTCTTTTCAAAACTCTCAGCATCGGTACTCAGGTTCATAAAGGAAAGCTCAAAGTGAATGGAGCTGTCAAAGAAATTCAGGAAACTGCACCACTCATCGAAGATGGCAGTCTTATCTTCCTGCTGTGCCAGCTGATAGTTGATGTCCTGAAACTGAATCGTCTTGGTGTAATAGCTGTCAGTGACACGGCAGATGCCATCCGGGAACATTCTCTGAAAGGGAATGGACTGCTGTGCAGTCTGCGGAATACCATTGTCTTTCTTTGCCCGTTCCACAACAGCTTTAATTTCTCGCTGCTGTTTCCGATTCAGATTTGCAGGCATTTTGATGTTTCTTGCCTGTTGCTTCTTTTTGAAAAACAATTCGTTCAACCTCCTTTTCCAGTTTGTACTGACGTATCAAGGCGTCATAATAGTTGTCCGTCTGATAAGGGCGAACCTTGGGACGAACGAATTTAGTCTGAATGAAGTGTTCAACAACCACTTCCAACGGCTGACCGTCCTTTTCGTACATTGCCAAAAAAAACAGAGGCAACATAGCAATAATCATTACCAGCGTTGCAAGACTGACATTTCCCATACTCTTGATCCAAAAGAATAACGGCACTCCAATCAGTGCCGCCGATCCAAAGCATACCAGCTGTCTTTTGGTGAGATTAAAAAATGCCTTCGTTTTTACCCTCGTCAGGTCACGAGGAACGGGAATATATGCTGCCACAAGAACCCTCCTTCCTTAGTGGGCTGAGAATATACTCTTAGCAAGTGTTCCTGTCTTAAACAGGGTAAAACACAGAAGAACGGTATATCCCATGACTCCCCAAATGGAACCGATGATATCATCTGTGAAGGCAATGGAGCGAACCAAAACCGCATAAATACCGACACAGATCATAATAAGGAAGCCCTGAAATCCAAGTGCAAACAGGGAACGAAGATAATTCTGTCCCACATTGCTTTGCTCTCGATTACCAAATGTCGAGAATGGAATCGGAGCAAGACTGACCATCAAATAAATCTCAATCATACGTCCGTAGACAATGACAAAGATAATGATTGCCAGAGCAGATATCGTCACTTGCACGATAAAGGATTGCAGGAATACACCCAGCAAAGGACCAATATCCATCGCCATCAGCGTATCTTCCATGTTTTCAAGAGCAGAAGCATCGATTGCCGTACTTCCGGATATAATTCCGGCACTTGCTGTGATGACATTCTGCGTAACATCAAACACTGCCATCGTAATATTGAACGTGTTAGTGATTAGCATGACCGCAACGAAGGTCTTGAACACCCATTTGAAAAATGTCCATGTCTCAAAATTCGCCAGATTGTTGTGGTCAATAATCATTTGAATTAGCTCATAGCAGGCAATGAAGGTCAGTATTAAGCCTGCTATTGGGATAATCACTGACTCGGAGATGTTGCGTACCATGGCAAAGACGTCCGGCGAGAAATTCGCCGGTGTCATGCCAACGGAGGTTGCTATCTCGCCAACCTGGTTGTTGACGGACTCAAACATCCCCGACAGATTTCCCATAATGGCTGAAACGAGCATTTCTTTCAGCCACTCTGTTATCTGTTGGAGTATGCTGTCCAAAGGCGATTACCTCCTTCTTGTTGATTAACCGAATAGACCAGAAAGCAGAGGAACCAGGGTTGTACCGATAAGGGCTACACCACCGCCAGCCATGAGCTGCTTCATGCCCTGGGACTTTGCGCCGGGGTTATCGTTGCCGTAGCCCTCAAGCAGATTGATTGCACCCCAGATGCCAAGACCTGCGCCCAGAGCGATAACGAGAGTCTGAAGAACGGTTACTGCGCTATTGAAAAATGCCATAATATTTTCCTCCTAAAATTTGAAATTGTTTTGAGAATAGAAAAAGCCCTCCGTACTACCGGCATCAAAACCGGACGGAAGGCTTAGCTTGCGAGAATCTTATCAAGGAACTCCTCGACGGTTATCACGCCAAGTTGCTGTTCCATTCTGCTTCTTGCATATTCAGTTTCACAATCATATATATCACCACCACCTTTCATAAGAAACAGCCAATACATTGACTGCAACAAATCTTCACGAGAAGCACAGATCGTCGGTGAAAAAACGGCAGGTGAAACCTTCAGAACCTCTGCGAATTTCGCTGTGGTTTCTGCATTAGGGGTTCGAGCATTTTTCTCATACTGAGCAATACGGACATCCGCTGTTTTCTCGGAATACCCCATCAGGAGTCCAAGCTCTTTCTGGGTAAGGCGGCGCAATCGTCTAATGAACTTCAAACGCTGCCCAATAGAGGTATCCGTGATCCACCAAGTCATTTTTTACACCTCGCTTTCTGCAAATTCTCGATATACAACCTCATTTTTTGCTCTGCGTTTGCCTACGGCTTCACTGGGAGCAAGGTCAGGGTAGGCTGCCTGCACTTTCTGTCTGCTTCTGCGGACAGTTTCAAACCCCGGAAAGCTGCGTCTATCCAGTTCCTTCAAAAACACAGGAACCGTCATGGCATGAATGTCGATGCCACGCAGACCGGAATAGTGTTCCAGTACCATCAGGTACAAATGATTGTCGGTATTTCTTGCCTTGTGGTCGTGTTCCAAGATGTTCTTAACCAGGGCAGATACCGTTTTCAGATTTTCCAAACAGAAACCTCCTTAATCCGCATCGACTACCACAAACTCATCACCTGCCTTGAGCTTCAACCTTCGACTCAGAAACTGTTCAATGTTGAACTCATTTCTCTTATCAAAGTCTGATGTGTACTTATAATTGGGGTGCTGCGTCAGATCGTACTTATCAGAAAGAAACGGTCTGACACCACGCAACTGCAAAATACACTTGCTGCCATCCAGAACCGCAAGCTCATCTACGCTCGCAAGGTCTTTGCCAAGCTTTTGAAAATTTTGTCCGTAAGACGGGCTGTTACCTCTGGTGCTGGAGGTGTTGTAGGTGTCGATAGTTTCTTTTCCCAATGCCTGATTCAGTTCTTTGAGCGTGGTTGGCTCAGAACCACCCAGGAAAATTCGGGAATCCATGTTGCCGATGATGGTATCAGCATTGTCTTTATAAATGGCTTTCAGCTGTGATTGTGCCTGGAGAACAAGGCAAGCCGATATTTCACGGCTTCGGATTGTCGCTACCAGTTTTTCCAGATTGGGAATCTGACCGATGTTTGCCATCTCATCAATCAGGCAGCGTACATGAACCGGCAGTCTGCCGCCGTACACATCATCTGCTTTCTCGCACAGCAAGTTGAACAGCTGTGTGTAAATCATGGAGATCAAAAAATTAAAGGTCGCATCCGTATCTGACATAATCAGAAAGAGCGCCGTTTTCTTATCTCCGAGGGTATCCAACTGCAACTCGTCATAGGCAGTCACATCTCTGACCTCCTGAATATCAAAAGGAGCCAGACGAGCGCCGCAGGAAATCAAAATCGACTTAGCGGTCTTGCCAGAGACAAATTGTCAAGGACTTTTTAATCAAATTCACAAAAAATCTACAAAAAAGGTGCCAGAAGCATTGTATGGCTCCTGACACCTCGTTTGATAGATTACATTTTTCCGTTCAGCAGGTCTTTGCAGAGATACGCATAGTCTGGCAACTGGTTGATATATGGCTCCCAGCGCCGCCTGGTTTTGGCCAATTTCCGCGGAAAAGAGAAA
>OCAM01001663.1_pt1 | contig 9910 bp, 8 predicted proteins | sample 1538281 | NCBI WGS metagenome assembly OCAM01 (sample SAMEA2580273, study PRJEB22360) | human gut metagenome | biome: human gut; feature: human-associated habitat; material: faeces | place: Denmark | collected 2008/2010 | reverse complement strand
ACCATGCTTCAGGGTTGGTTGTTTTGTCATAATACGTTGACCCTGGTAGGTGATAAATCTTGTTCTTCGACCCCTTAATCAGACCTTGCCCCGTCGCAGGATCGACATATTGTGTTTCTCCACTTGCGGCTGCTGGTTGAGTTGTTGTTTGAGTTGTTGTTTGAGACGTTGTCTGCTCTTGTGTGGACTGTTCTGTTTCCTCACTACTTACGACACTTGACCCATCCGCATAATTTACTGTCACGCCATCTTGGACATTAAAAATATACACATGGAATTTTATTTCATCACTTGAAATCGATTGTGCTTCTAGCTCTACCCCACGTGCCAATAACTCATTGCCCCGAAAAATTGGCGTCACGCGATACCGGACATAATTATCCGAGCTTTTTTCAAGATATGTCTTGATATCCATTTCAAACCGCAGCATCTCTGGCGAATTTAGTTGACGCGTGCCGGTGATTAAATTTTTCCAGTTGGCATTTTCTCCTGACAATGCCCAGCCAATTAGATGCGAACGATTATATAAATAGCCATCTTTGATTTTTTTATTTTGCCAGCCAGTCGGAGAGACCGATGAAATATCGCCTCGCTTGCCAGTCGGCATGAGACTTTGATTGAGCATCGCATCGGCCAAGGTCGCTCGATTCAATGTGTCAAGATCTCCATACGATTCCCAAGCACCATCTTTTACTGATAGATCTGTAGTGGTAAAGAGTGGTACGTTATTATTGATTTCAATGGTTTGTGTGCCAGCATAGTCTTTTGCGGCAAGGTCTTGTATTATCTGCGTCCGTGTTGCGGAAATTGCTTCTTGCTCTTTTTTCTCTTCGGCTGTGGTGTTTGTTGTTTGAGTCTTGGTGCTTTCTTTGGTTGTCACTTGTTCAGTCTGGGTAGTTGTCGATTCCGTCGATCCCTCAGCGCTACTACAGCCAGCTGCCGTCCCCAAGACAAGTGCCATCACTGCCAAAAAGAACCCCATCTTTTGCACTCTTTCCCTTTTCATCTCCATCTCTCTCCTTTTCTTATTCCATTTTTATTATTTGCTTGAATTTGTCACGAGTCAATGATAACTGCGTATATATATTGATCGAAACAAAAAAACGTATGACTCTTCACCGTTTAAGATAAAAAGTCATACGTTTTTTTTAACTATTTTAATTAGCTTTTTTAACATTGCCCGAACAACTAATGATAAGACAAATCCGACAATTGCTACCACAGGGGCCACAATGAAGGCTGAAAGGTGAATTATAATTTTTCTCATACTCAATTTGGCATTCAAAACAAGAAAAGCCCTCTCTCCTAAGAGAAAAGGCTTTGAAATCACTGGTATACCAACGATTTCCCTTGTCAAAATTATTTTGCAGCGTTTGCGTCTTTGAGACCGTATTTTTTGTTGAAACGATCCACACGTCCGTCTGCTTGAGTGAACTTTTGACGTCCAGTATAGAATGGATGTGAGTCAGAAGTTACTTCGACACGGATGACTGGGTAAGTATTCCCGTCTTCCCATTCAATTGTTTCACTTGAGTGTTTTGTTGAACCTGACAAGAATTTGAATCCTGTTGTAGAGTCTAAAAAGACTACTGGATGGTAATCTGGATGGATATCTTTTTTCATGTGTTTTTCTCTCCTTTGCCCTGAGTCATTTGCTGAAACAGAGTTATTTGTCTATAATGCAACAAGAATATACTATCATCTTTCAGTCTTCTTGGCAATTATCTTTTGCGATTTTTTGCATTTTTTTCATTAAAGGTAACGTCTTGAAACGCTTTTAAAAAGGCCACATTGTTCTCCGTTTTTTTCATAAAGCGAATCAGTTGCTCGGTATAGTCTAAGGAGTCCCCTTGCATTTGATTTCTTAAGCGCCAGGTTTCTTCTAATTGGTCGCTGTCCATCAAGAGTTCTTCTTTTCGAGTACTTGATTTTTTCAAATCTATCGCTGGGAAAATGCGTCGCTCTGCTAATTGACGAGACAATTGCAGCTCCATATTCCCCGTCCCTTTAAATTCCTCATAGATGACATCATCCATGCGGCTGCCAGTATCTACTAGCGCAGTCGCGATAATGGTCAAACTACCGCCTTCTTCAATATTCCGTGCGGCTCCGAAAAATTTCTTTGGTTTGTATAGCGCAGCTGGGTCAATCCCGCCGCTCAACGTCCGTCCGCTTGGTGGCGAAACGAGATTGTATGCTCTGGCCAATCGCGTGATACTATCCATTAAAATCACGACATCGCGTTTGTCCTCTACTAGACGCATCGCACGTTCCAACACCAATTCAGAGACTCGTGTATGATTGCTCGGTTGCAAGTCAAAGGTCGAAGATACGACATCGCCTTTGACACTGCGTTCCAGATCGGTCACTTCTTCTGGTCGTTCGTCAATTAATAGCACAATCAACTCTACCTCAGGATGATTAGTAGTAATGCCGTTAGCGATTTCTTTTAAGATACTCGTTTTCCCCGCTTTCGGTGGCGCTACAACTAAACCACGTTGGCCGAAGCCTATCGGTGCAAATAAGTCGATCATTCGTGAAGACAGGCGTCCTTTAGTTGTCTCTAATTTTAGCTGTCTATCGGGATAGAGCGGTGTCAACGCTGGAAAATGAGGGCGTTGCTTAGCTTCTTCTGGATTTTTGCCATTGACGCGATCGACGTGCATCAGACCGTAATAACGCTCTGATTCTTTCGGTGGACGAGCTTTACCTGCTACTTTGTCCCCATTTCGTAAACCAAAACGGTAAATCTGGCTTGAAGAGATATAGATGTCCTCAGCACTTGGGCCGTAGTTAATTGGTCTTAAAAAGCCGTAGCCGTCTTGGCCAATAATATCCAATACGCCTTCAACCAAAAAGAATCCTTGCTTCTCAGCTTGTGCGCGAATAATCGCCAAGGCTAATTCCTTTTTATTCATTTGGCTATAATAAGGGATTTTAAATTGCTTAGCAAAGGTATAGATTTCTTTTAACGTTTTGTTTTCTAATTCAGAGATTGTTAAATAATCTGCCATTTTTATTCCTCAACCATTTCGATATCTGCACCTAGCGCTGTCAATTTTTCTACAATGTGATCATAGCCTCGCAGAATGTACTCTACCTTGCTGACTATCGTTTCACCTTCTGCCATTAGACCGGCGATTACTAGACAAGCTCCAGCGCGTAAATCAGAGGCAGCTACCTCTGCACCTTGCAGTGTTGCTGGACCATTTAAAAGCATCATATTGCCTTCAATACTAGCTTTAGCGCCCATGCGCGCTAGCTCGGGAATATGGTTTACTCTTTTTTCGTAGATGGTATCGATGACTTCTGAATGACCGCCTGCTTTTAAAAGTAGTGGTGTGATTGGTTGTTGCAAATCCGTCGCAAATCCAGGATATGGATAGGTTTTTACATTGACTGGTCTTAAGTCTTTGGCTTCATGGACAAAGATGCTGTCTTCGCCAATATCCATGTTTACACCCATCTCAGTCAGCTTGGCTAAGAAGCTTTCTAAGTGTTCATGCAAGACATTTTTGACAGTGATTCCTTTTCCGACAGCTGCCGCCATCGCAATGTATGTACCTGCTTCGATTCGGTCTGGGATGATTGAATGCGTCGTACCGTGTAGTTTTTCTACTCCATTGATGCGGATGACATCAGTCCCGGCACCTTTGATGTCTGCACCCATTTTGTTTAATAAATTGGCAACATCGATAATTTCTGGTTCCCGTGCCGCATTCTCAATAGTTGTTTTCCCTTTGGCTTTCACGGCTGCTAACATAATATTAACCGTCGCGCCTATCGAGACCATATCTAAAAAGATATTTGTTCCTTGTATTCCTTCGTTAGCAGAGCGAAGATACATCGCACCATGTTCATTGGTCACTTCTGCTCCTAGTGCTTCAAATCCTTTTACATGCAAGTTAATCGGACGTGGACCTAAATAGCATCCTCCAGGTAATCCGACGACCGCTTCACCAAATTTACCTAAGAGTGCCCCCATAAAATAATAAGAGGCGCGCAAGCTATTAATTTTTCCAGTAGGCATTGGGATTGAGATAATTTCGGTAGGATCGATTGTTAGTTGATGGTTTGTAAATGAGGTTTTTACCCCCATGATTTCGAGAATTTCGATTAAGGAATGAACATCTTGAATATCTGGAACGCCTTCTAAAATAACTGGCGAGTCAGCTAATATAGCTGCAGGAATCAAGGCAACGGCACTGTTTTTTGCACCACTAATAGTAATTTCACCGGCTAGTGGACGATTGCCACGTATTTTAATTTTTTTCATTTTTTTCACCTATACTCTTCATTTATCCGTGCCTTTTATAAGGACACATCCTGCTTATTTTATCATAAAAAGAGTAGAAAAAAAAGGCAATGAGTCGCAACTCATCGCCTTTTCATAGATAACATTATTTAGCTTTGTTAGTTGAACCAAACCAGTCAATGTGTTCTTCACAATCTTTAATGATTGCAGCTTTACCTGGTGCTAGTAATTTACGAGGGTCAAATCCTTTTCCTTCTAAATCTTTGCCAGCTTCGATGTATTCACGAGTTGCTTTAGCAAATGATAATTGGAATTCAGTATTTACGTTTACTTTAGAAATACCCATTGAGATAGCTTTTTCGATTTGATCTTGAGGAATGCCAGATCCACCGTGTAATACTAAAGGTACATCAGAACCTACAGCATCAGCAATAGCTTGTAAGTGATCAAATGCTAAACCTTTCCAGTTTTCAGGATATTTACCGTGGATGTTACCAATACCACATGCTAAGAAGTCGATTCCAGTGTTAACCATTTGTACACATTCGTCAACGTCTGCTAATTCACCAGCACCGATGATGCCGTCTTCTTCTCCACCAATTGAACCAACTTCACACTCAACAGAAACACCTTTAGCATGAGCTTTAGCAACAACTTCTTTTGCTAATTTTAAGTTTTCTTCAAATGGTAAATGAGAACCATCAAACATAACTGAAGTATAACCTACTTCGATACATTCTAATGCATCTTCATAATGACCATGGTCTAAGTGTAAAACAACTGGTACAGTGATGTTTAATGATTCGATTAAATCTGTAACCATGTCTTTAACTAATTTGTAGCCGCCCATGTATTTTGCAGCACCCATTGAAGTTTGAATTAATACAGGTGTTTGTTTTGCTTCAGCAGCTTCTAGAATTGCTTGTGTCCATTCTAGGTTATTTGTGTTGAATGCACCTACTGCATATCCACCTTTACGTGCTGCCTTGAAGATTTCAGTTCCTGATACTAATGGCATAATAAATTCCTCCTATGTTTTAAAAGCCCTTTTTCGTTAAGTTGACCTTAACTTACATACACAGTTTAGCAAATTTTCTTTTCATTTCCAAGTAAAACTATCAAAATCTGTGCATTTTTTCGCAAATGATTTTTGTTTGTTTATTTGGAAGCGTCTGCTTCTTCGATTGACGCACCAACGAAGGCTTTGATTAAGCTTTGTGGACGATTTGGTCGTGAAATCAACTCTGGATGGAATTGGCAACCAACGAAGAATTTATTTTCTGGTAATTCAACAATTTCTACTAAACGGTTATCTGGAGATACCCCTGAGAATACTAAGCCGTTTTGTTCGAAGACTTCGCGGTAGCTATTGTTGAATTCATAACGGTGACGATGACGCTCTTGTACGACTTCTTGATTTTGGTAAGCAGTTGCTGTCTTCGTACCTTTTTTCAACTTACATGGGTACAGTCCTAAGCGTAGTGTACCGCCCATGTTTTCAACATTTTCTTGATCTGCCATCAAGTCAATGATATTGTTTTTCGTTTCAGGAACTGTTTCTGCTGAATGCGCATCAGCTAAACCGACTACATTGCGAGCAAATTCAACACAGGCCATTTGCATCCCTAGACAAATACCTAAGAATGGCACGTCGTTCTCACGAGCATAGCGTATAGCTTCGATTTTCCCTTCGATTCCTCGATCACCAAAGCCACCTGGTACCAAAATACCATCTGCATCACCAAGGACATCCGCTGCATTCTCGCTTGTCACTTCTTGAGAGTTCACCCACTTGATATCAATGTCTGAATCATACGCAAAACCAGCATGTTTTAATGACTCAACGACTGAGATATAGGCATCTGGTAACTCAACATATTTTCCGACTAAGGCGATTTTGACCGTTTTCTTCAAGTTCAGTACTTTTTCTTCTAATTCTTTCCATTCCGTCATGTCCGCTTGTGGTGCGTCAAGTTTTAAATGATCGCAGACGATTTGATCCATTTTTTGTGCTTGTAGGTTCAATGGAATAGAATACAAGGTTTCCACGTCACGTGATTCAATAACTGCTTCTGGCGCCACGTCACAAAATTGTGCCAATTTATTTTTGGTTCCTTGAGAGACAGGTTGTTCTGAACGAACGACTAAAATATTTGGTTGAATACCTAGTCCTCTAAGTTCTTTCACACTGTGTTGTGTCGGTTTAGTTTTCATTTCGCCAGCTGCTTTTAAGTAAGGTAGTAGTGTCGTATGGATATACATCACATTGTCTGAGCCTACATCAGCTTTCATTTGGCGCAATGCTTCTAAAAATGGCAATGATTCAATATCACCAACCGTACCACCAACCTCAGTAATGATCACATCAGAGTCTGTCATGCTTGCTGCACGCATGATTTTTTCTTTGATTTCATTGGTGATATGCGGAATAACTTGGACAGTCGCTCCTAAATATTCCCCTTTACGTTCTTTGCGGATGACTTCAGAGTATATTTTCCCAGTTGTAACGTTAGAATACTTATTTAGATTGATATCAATGAAACGCTCATAGTGACCGAGGTCTAAATCGGTTTCTGCGCCATCATCTGTCACAAATACTTCCCCATGTTGATACGGGCTCATCGTACCTGGATCCACATTGATATATGGATCAAACTTTTGAATCGTTACCTTTAAGCCACGATTCTTCAACAATCTTCCTAATGAAGCTGCTACGATTCCCTTTCCGATTGACGAAACAACACCGCCAGTTACAAAAATGTACTTTGTCATAAATTGAAAAACTCCTTTGTCTAGATTCGCAGGTGAAAGTAAATAAATAAAAAGTCGCTCCCTATTCCACCTGAAATAGGGAGCGATGTATTATCGAACTTTCTGACTCTTTCTAAGAGTGCCCAAACAGAATACTACCTTCTCTGCTTGTAAATGTCAATTAAGAAAACCCACATTTTTATTTTATTCGTATTTTGCTCTTGGACCGCCAATATATTTTGGACGACTGGTCAACGCAGTCACATGCGCGCCGCCGACTTCTTTGATACTGGGTCGAAATGGTACTTGAACATGCTTGACGTGCATTCCGATCGCTGTATCACCAATATCAAGCCCCGCTTTGGCGACAATATGCTCGACTTCAATCGGATGCTTAAATTGCTTAAAGGCAGCAACCGAACACGCACCACCTGCATGTAGTTGCGGAACTACTGCCACCTCTTCCAAATGATACGTCTTAGCAACGTCGCGCTCAACAACCAAGGCACGATTCAAATGTTCACATCCTTGGACAGCTAAGTAAATCCCCTTTGGCTCAAGAACTGAACGAACCGCTGCGATGATCCACTCACCCACCTCTTCGCTAGAATCCTTGCCGATATGTCCGCCCATTACTTCACTGGTTGAACAGCCTAGCACAAACAGCTCACCACTTGTTAGATTACCTGCAGTGATCACTTCATCGACTAGTTGGCTGACAGTTTTCTTGATAGCGTCTTCTGTTACATTCATCTTGATTACTCCTTTTAGTTGTTTAATTTTGTTGCAAATGACTGGAAAGCAAAGCCCGCTTTAAGATACGACTAATCGGCAAACCAACCAAGACACCGAAGCCACTTTGAATCAAATTGCCAATCAGTGAAGCCCAGCCGGCTGCTTGTCCATACAAGAAGCTTGTCGCACCAAAATACCCAGCAACCATAAGAACAGATCCTAGCGCTAATGCAAACCATTGTTTATTCGTAGGTTTTTCTTTATAGTATCCAACTACCCAACCTTGTAACCCGTGGATTAGTAAGGAAAAAATCATCCATTGTGGATAACCTGAAAACAAATCAATCAAGCCTCCACTTAAGCCCCCTACAATCGCTCCGCCGAATGGACCAAAGACAAGCGCCACCGCATAGATGCCACCATCACACAGCGTAACAAAGCCATTTGTCGCTGGTACAGGTATCAAAATCATCAATGACAAGGCCACAATTGCCGCAATCAATAACCCATATACACTTATTTTTCTCGCCATAATCTGTTCCTCCTTTTAGATACTACTCCTATGCCAAAAGCTGCCAAAATTTGGTGCAACTTCGATACCTGTCTGAAGCCCTTGGTAAACATACTCTTTTGCCTGTCGCACCGCTTGCTCGAGTGGCACCTCGTCGGCTAACTGAGCAGCTAGACTCGCTGAAAATGCACAGCCTGCACCATTTTCAAATTGATTGGTTTGTTTTGCTCGTTGAAAATAGGTGACTTTTTCACCAATAGCTAAGCAATCTATCGCATCAGGGCCAGCTAACCGACTGCCCCCTTTAATCACGACCGCTCCGCCTGACAATTGAGAGAGTTTTTTTGCAGCTTTGGTTAAGGTTTCTTTGTTGGTAATGCTTTGCTTAGCAAGCTGGTCTGCCTCATCTAAGTTAGGAGTCATGACTGTCGCCAATGGAGCTAAATCTGTCATAAATGCCTCGATTAAAGCATGATTACGCAGCGTATTGCTTTCTTTCATAACCAACACAGGATCAAAAATTACCGGAATCGCAGGATGAGCTTCCAAAAATTCCTTCACTTGCTTGATATGATTTAGCTCAGTCAGTAAGCCGATTTTTATTGCCGCAAGTGTCACTTCATCTAATGACAAAAGTTGCTGATCGAGTAATTCATGCGTGAGCGAATGAATCTCAAACTGACCTTCATTACTTGTTACGATTGATGTCAAGACACTCAAACCAAATTGTTGATGGTTTTCAAATGTTTTTAAGTCCGTTTGAATTCCTCCACCAGCAAAAGGATCTGAGCCGCCAATCGTTAACACTTTTTTCTTCATCCGTCCACCTTCTTTTTTTCTTTCCATCTTAGCTCTCTTTTACCGAAAAGAAAACAACCAATTGGACTTAATGAAAACCATCCAATTTTTGATATAAAAAGGAGTGCGGCAAACGTCGCACTCCTTTTTGTCTACGGTGTTCAAAAAGCAGTTCTTTCGGCATTAGCTCAAAAATTTCAAAAAATTGGAACGGTAATTTTTGCAATTTCTGAAGCTACTGCTCAGAGCTAAACGCTTTTTTTACAACCTCTTTTAATATAATTCTAAGTATTGCTCTCTTTCCCAAGCGGAGACTGTTTGACGGAATGCAGCCCATTCCATTCGTTTTGCTTCTTGGAAGTTATTAAAGATATGCTCTCCCAAGGCTTCTACCATTACTGCATCTGCACGCAATTCTTTTAACGCATTGTGCAAGGTAGATGGTAAGTCATAAATTTTGGCAGCTTTGCGCTCTTCTTCATTCATAATATAAATATTGCGATCGACACCTTTTGGCGGTTGAATTTCATTTTTGATGCCATCCAAGCCAGCTTGCAATAGGACCGCTAGTGCTAAATACGGATTGGCAGAAGGATCGACTGAGCGTAGTTCCAAACGCGTAGAGAGTCCACGAGATTCCGGTACGCGAATCAATGGTGAACGATTGCGTCCAGACCATGCCACGTAGACAGGTGCTTCAAATCCAGGCACCAAGCGTTTATATGAATTGACGGTTGGGTTGCAGATTGCTGTGTAGGCACGTGCATGCTCCATTAAGCCACCTAAGAAGTAATAAGCTGTTTGACTTAACTGTAACTCTCCCTCTAGATCAAAGAATGCATTTTTCTCACCTTGAAACA
>OCAM01001657.1_pt1 | contig 9984 bp, 10 predicted proteins | sample 1538281 | NCBI WGS metagenome assembly OCAM01 (sample SAMEA2580273, study PRJEB22360) | human gut metagenome | biome: human gut; feature: human-associated habitat; material: faeces | place: Denmark | collected 2008/2010 | reverse complement strand
TAAAAGTCCTTTCATTTTTGTGTCTTAATAGACAGATTATAACACACAATTTTCTCTCCACTTTTATAGTATAGCTCCAAAATTGCGTACAATGATAGCCTAGAAAATTTAGACGATATATTTTTAACCAAAGATAAAAATAAACCTAAAGCAAATAAAGAAAGGAGCAGTGAAGAAAAAGCAAGGGAAACCAAGCAAATTGTGGATAATCTTAAAAAGATGCAAGAGCCTGAAAAGAGCTGGAACGAAGAACAGAAGAATGAAGTTCACTATGAAAGAAATGAATTCGTTAGATTTGAGAGTATTACTAAGCAAAATCCAAGAAAAATTAAAAGAGGAAAAAGCTATCAAGTGTTTATGGAAAATATAGATATTTATCTTGATACTAATGAGGTTAGATTAGAAATAAAAAAACTGCTTCAAGATACTAAAGATTATTTACTTCAAGGAGTCTTTGATGTTTTTGATGCTAATCGTTATCTTAGAGGTAATATTTATTTTTTAGTTCATAAAGGAAGTCAATTAAATGATTATGAACGAAAGATTCTAAAATCATTTAAAAATAAACCATATTTAAAAAATATCATTACAATCATTAGTATTTGTGTGATAACATACTTAATCTTTAAGTATATTTAAGTGATAAAAGATTTATAATGAATATGAAAAAAATAGAAGAGCATAGGCTCTTCTATTTTTTATCATACCTCAATCCCATCGCATTGATTGAGACAATCACGGTTGAGATTGACATCAGGACTGCTGCAATGAGAGGGTCAATATAAATCCCTGTAAATGGATAAAGAATACCCGCTGCAACAGGAATAGCAATAATGTTATAGCCTGCTCCAAACCAGAGGTTTTGTTTCATTTTTCTAAGCATGCGTTTGGAGATATTAATCATATCCAGGACGTCACTTGGATTGGAGTTAACTAGGACGACATCAGCGGTACTGATAGCAACCGAAGTTCCTGCTCCAATCGCAAAACCAATCGTAGCAGTTGCAAGAGCTGGGGAATCATTGACACCATCACCAATGAAAAGAACGCCGGCTTTCTTTTGGTATTCTTTCACAATTTCTGCTTTATCTTCAGGTTTTAATTCCGCTCTAAATTCGGGAATATTTAGTGCACTAGCAATTTTTTGAGCAGTTTCTTTATTATCACCCGTGAGCATAACAGGGGTAATTCCTTGGGCTAATAAACCATTAATAAAGGCTTTCGCGTCTGCTTTAGGAGAATCTCCTAAGGCAATAAATCCTAAAACATCTTGTTGTTCATTGATTAGGAAAGATACAGTTAAACCTAAATCTAAATATTGAGCAATCTTTTGTTCATCATAAGAAAGTTGATTTTCACGAAGATATTTATAGTTAACAATTTGATAAAAGTTTTGATTAACTTGCCCTTTAATTCCAACTCCTGGGATATTTTCAACCGCTTCAACTTTTAGATTTTCAAGAGGTTTAGCAGATGAAACGATTGATTGAGCAATCGGGTGAGTGGAACTTCCTTCAAGTGCTGCCATGATTTGGAGAATGTCTGTTTCATCAGTAAAATTAATAACATTACGGACAATAAACTTACCGTCAGTTAATGTTCCTGTTTTATCCATTAAGGCATATTTAATTGTATTTATTTTTTCCAAAGAGGTTCTGTTTTGAATTAATAAACCATTTTTAGCAGAAATACTGGTTAAGCGAGAAACAACAAGTGGAACCGCAAGACCTAAAGCGTGTGGACATGCAATTACAAAAACAGAAACCGCAAGAAGTAGAGCAAAACTAAAGTTAGAACTAATTGTCCAAAAAATTAATGAGAAGATACCGACAATAAGTGCAGCATAGAAAAGGTAACCGGCCACTCTGTCAGCCATATTTTCCAAATTAGATTTTTGAGCTTGGGCTTTCTTGACTAATTCGGCCACTTGATTGAGAAATGAATCTTTTCCAAGGGTTGTGACTTTCATCTCAAATGGTTGGTTTTGATTGAGGGAACCACCATAAACAAGGTCATTTGTTTTTTTATTGACTGCTCGGCTTTCACCAGTAATCATTGACTCATCAACGAGCGCTTCACTTAATATAAGGCCATCTGCAGGAATTTTTTCATTTTCTTTCACTAAAAGCAAATCGCCAACTTTTAGTTCTGAAAGCTCCACATCCTTCCCACTTTTTAAGTGAGCTTTTTTGGGAACAAGGCTTGCTAAATCTTTCAATGCATCGCCAGCACCCATGATTGCTTTCATCTCAATCAGGTGACCAATCAACATAATGACAATTAAAGTTGCCAGTTCAAACCAGAAGTTCATGCCCATATGTCCGTTAAGACTCATAATTGTGGCATAAACAGAATAAGCATAGGCAACGGTAATTCCCATTGTAATCAGCATCATCATGGCTGGCTTACGGCTTTTTAATTCACCTTTTGCTCCGCTAAAAAAAGGAGTCCCAGAGTAAAAGAAGATAATTGTACCAAGGATAAGTTGCAAAATTTCACTTCCGGGGAATTTAAGGATAGTAAAGCCAGCGATTGGTGAAATGAGTAGAAGGGGAATCATTAGAATGATAGCCACTTTGAGCTTTTTACTCATATCACCCATATGCATCATGTGTCCTCCATGATTCATCATATCCATATTTTCCATATCATGCATATTATCCATATTATCCATATTGTGCATGTTGTGCATCTCATGGTTTTCGTGCTTCATATCCACCATTTCATGATTGTGATGATGCTCAGACATCATTTCTTCGTGATTAGACGAATGAGTTTTATTTGACATATTTTCCTCCTAAATGAATGCTTTGAAATTTCTATCTATATATAGTTTACATTTGTAAACTATCAAAGTCAAGGAAAAAAATTGTATTCTATAAATGTTACGAAATAATAATCTATAGGTTTCTTTTGTAACTTAAATGTGATATCATGATATATAATCATAGTGATACTTTATAAAAAGTATCAGCAATGAGAGAATAAATGAAAAAAATACGGCCAGAAGTGACTACTGTTACCTCCAAGTCTCATTTTCGAACTTGGAAATCAGGGAAAAGTTGGTTATTTGCTACTTCAGCATTAGCTGGACTAATGTCAAATATTTAGACACAAAATGAGCTATATTTTGGAAAGGTTATAATAAACCTTTCCACGATTTCTCTTAACTTTGTGTCTAGTTTATTATAACCTTTCCATTATAACACACAATTTTATGTCCACTTTTATAGTATAGCTCCAATTCAAGTTGATAAAATTATTTTGGACAACATTATAGAGTCTGCTCAAGAATATTGATAGTAATTTTGCGATAATTTCTGAAAATATTGTCTCAGTCAGATATTACAGAAAATTTATATCAGAATGCTTTTTAAAGGGCTTAAAAGACAAAATATGAGCTTATAGGACTATTCAAGAATTAAAGGGAGTGAAAAATTCATTTTTCAATTTCTTTAGTGCTTTTTCGTTGGTTTGCTCAACGACAGGAACATTATTTTTTACTTTGTAAAAAAATAGAGTTTTTTCAAAACTCAAATAAAAAAGTCCGGTCTTAAATTTTAAAGCCCAAAAATTTCAGATCCGACTTTTTTATTGTTTATTCATCAGAATTTTCAACGGACTAAATTTCAAAGTCATCATCACGTGCTTTGTGTTTTGGACTTTGATTTTTTTGATAGGCTTCTAATCGCTGTTCTGATTTTTGATAGTATTGAATGTTTTTATCGACTTTATATAAAGTATCTCTTAAATCATCACGTTCAAGTTTTAGATTTTTTATTGTATCTCTTATAGTGGTATCTACATAATCTAAACTTTTGTTTTGTTCGACATACTCTATAATCTTTGTATCTAATTTATCTAATTGCTTTTCTGTTTCGTGATAGGTGGCTTTTAACTCTTCTCCTATGGTTTCAAAACTTCTATCAAAACCAAGCCCTTGACTGATTAAGAAATCGAACTCATGAAAAACTTGTTTGAGTTTGATATTGACATTGTCAGAATAAAGAGGGATATTTCCACTTTGTCTTTGTAAATTTTTAGCAACGGTTGCCCCAACCATGATTTTATGGTTTGCCGGACTTCTTTTATCAATATACGAAAAGCGGTCGCCCTTTTTAATAAATATTTTATATTGTCCGTTTTCTAATTTATCAACACAGCGTGCAGGTATCTTAATCGTTGCTTCATTATCGAATGCAGTATCAATGGTTACCACTAAATCTTTTTCAGTTTCTTTTGTTACTTGCCAATGTTCAAGTAAAATTTCAATTTCTTTTTCTTGCCCTCTTTCTTGAATGCTTGCTTTGTCTTTCCAAAGTTTCACGACTTCCTCAACTGAATAACCAATGGTGTTTTTTTCAATATGTTCAATCAGATTTTCTTTTAAAAATTTATCATTTTTTAAACTTCTATCTCTAATTTTTTTGGTTTGTTCGCTTCCCTCTAAAAGATAAGTGGTATATTTTTTTGTGTCGTCCACTTTTAAATTTAAGGCTCTTGCTTTTGTTTTAAAATCTTCCCAAGTGTGAGAATGGTTCATTAAAAATTCAAGTTTGTTTTTAATCTCTTTTCGGTAAGAATTTTGAGCAAGATAGACCAAATAATTTTTGTGAGAGTTTCCTAATTTTTGTTCAGGACGGTCAATAATTTTACAACCATATTCTTTAGAAATCTTATCAGAAATTTCTTTCAATCGTTCCAAATCATTTTTTGATTGTTGAAATTTGTTTAAGGTCAAGGGGTTGGTTGCATTTAAAACAATATGATTATGGAGGTGTGGCTTATCGGTATGAGTGGCAATAATAAATTCCGCAGAATTTCCAAGATATTCTTTCATGGTTTTACAACCAATTTCATGAACTTGTTCAGGCGTTAAATGGTCATCAGGAGAAAAAGATTGGACAAAATGATAACCGTAAATTTCATTTTTTCGTGGCTTGTTTTTTAAAGCGATAGCCATTGTTCGTGTCGCTAACATTTCATCACAGGTTGAATGAATATCTAAAATGTTTTGACCGGAAACATATTTAAAGTCATTTGTTTTTTCAGGGTTCATCACATAATCAATGAGTTGGTTTAAATCTTTTGAAGAATGAACCGTTCCGTTCGATTGTTTTGGCATTTTAATGACTGTCATTTTTTCTAGCCCTCCGAAATATAATGAACCACTTTTTGAATTTTATCTTCCAAATTTTCTAATTGATTTTGATAATCAGACATCCATTCTTTTGTCTGATTATTTTTATTTTCGTTTAAATGTTTAGCAATTTGATTGATATTATTTCCGATACGTTTGAGTTCAGATTTTGTCGAAGAAATTTCAGAAATAATATTTTTATATTCTGAAAAATCAATAGAAAAAATCTCTTTATTGCAACAGGCTCGTCTAGCAAAAATAGAAAAATTAGTGATACCAGTTTTTCTCATCATCAATTTAATTCTTTCGTCTTCTTTTTCATTTACGAAGAACCTTTTTAAAATATTTCTCTCACGATTTTTGATTTTTTTCATCTTATCAACCTTTCAAACTACTGTCAACTCTAAAAGCTCAAAATAGGGGGTTAGTGTCTTTAGCGAGCTTAGCAAGTGTGCCCACACTTACAGTAAAAAGTATTCCTCTTTCACTCACAAAACCTAAAATTTCCAATTTTATTTTTGTTCGTTTCAGACGAATATTTTTATTTTTGGTGGTGTCCCCCAATCCCCCTTTTTTAAAAAAATTAGAGCTTAATTTCAAATTCTTTTAAGACATCTTCGTATAAATCTTTGACTTCAACACACAACTTTTTAACTTCATCTTCAGTCAAAGTTTGAACATATTTTTTTGCGTGAATGTAATTATTTAATTCTTCTTTATCAATTAAATCTAATTGTTCATGTCTCATTTCTTCTAACATCTCTATCAATACTTTTTTTGGAGTTGGAAATTTATTTGTCAGTTGAATGGCTTCTAAAATTTCACGTCCATAAAATTCAGTTTCTGTAAAATCTTCGCCTTGGTAATTAATCATCATTCATTTTCTCCTTTGATTTTATTGTTTGAAAGTTTATCATTTTTTAGTTCAGTTTCTTGTGGTTTTTTTTCAGATAACTTTGTTTTTGCCTTATCAATTCTTTCTTTCATTGTCATTGATTTTTTCGGTACAGGAGCAACATATTTTTCTAATTCAATATCAATTTTTTCAATTAATTCTTTTGCGGTTTCTTGAACATTTTTCATCACATTTTCTAATTGTTCATCAGAAATTTTATCAAAGCCCCAAGAATTTAAATAGCCGATTGAATAATCTTTTGTGTCAATATTTAAATGATTAGCAACGACAAAAGCGGTAGATTCTGCTTCCAATTCTTGTAAAGCATATTTTTCAGAACCGAAAACTTCTTGACTCTCTTTGTGCAATTTTGAATGAGTGATTTCATGCAATAAAGTTTTAATTCTTTGATAACCTTTTAAGTCAGGACTTAAACAAATTTCTTTCGTTGTAGGGGAGTAAAAACCATTTGCCCCAGAACACATTTCTGCTGTTTCTAAAACCTTAATTGGTACATCACTTGCCTTTGTGATTGAGAAAAATAATTTGCGATTATCATCAGGGTTGTCCGGCACATAAGCAACTGGTTTTGGTAAATTTTCATACTCAACTAATTGGTGTGTTTCAAAAACTGTTCCTAATTTAAAAGCGTACATTTCTTGTTTTGGTTTTCCGTTTTTGTCTAGTATTTTATTTCCGTTGACATCTTTTTTATCTCTCGTACAAGGCATAAAAATTTTTAAACCATGTTCGCCTTTTTTTACATGGTAACCTTGATTTTTCCATGCTCCGAAAGAACCAACCAAACCAACATCAGGTTTTTGTTTTTGTAAAAATCTCAAATTTCTTGAAGAATAGTGAGGGCAAGAAGCAACAAATTTTAGATAGTTTTTAAACATTTCTGAATTTTTGTAGTCTGAAATATTTTCTTTGATAAGGTTAGATAAACCTTTAGTATCTTTTTTCTCTAACAATTCTTGAATGTTTGAATCAGCACCTTGTTTTGTTGTTTCTATGTTTTGGACTACAATCAAATATTTAAACACAAAATGAACAATATTTTTCGAAAATAATTTTTGAGTTCAGTTTTAAATAAATATTTCCATCAAAAATCTCAGTCATTAATTTTAAAATCTCCATAGTAAAATTTACTTCTGACTGAAAGAGATTTCTCATTATAAAAAAAGAAAAAATTTTTAAAAGGGAATTTAATGATTTTCACTCTAGAAATAATAAGTTTCGGAAAAATTTTTGTTATTCCGAAACATATAATCGACAAAAACGCATGGTTAAGCGGTTCTAGTTTTTCAAAAGTTTAAAAAACCATAAAAAACGATTTTTATGGCAACTTTATGAGAGTATGAGGATATTTTTAATCAAAAAAACGCTTATAAATTGCAAGTGATTTTAGTTGTTGATATAAATATTATGCTATTTTTAAAGTGTCTTAAACAAAAGCAAAACGTATATTCTGAACTTAAAACACGATTCGTCAGAATATACTTTTTTTTCTAAATTTTGAACAATATTCTTTTTAATTATGATATAATATTTTTATATTTTAATTACCCCTAAAATATGTACCTTTCTATTTACAAGTTGTCCTCCTCTTACAATTCCGAGAACAGCTTTTTATTATGGCTAGAACAAGTGACAAAAAAGGAGAGACCAGTATGATAACATATGGAAAAAGAACTGAGTTGAATACAATTGATGTGATTAGATTGTTTGAATCATCTGGAATTGTTCGACCATTTAGTCAACCTTCTAGAATCAAAGAAATGATTTTAAATTCAGATTTAATCTACACAGCATGGAATGAAGACCAACTAATTGGTATTGCTCGCTGTGTGACAGATTTCAGTTATTGTTGTTATTTGTCAGATTTAGCTGTGCATAGAGACTATCAAAGTAGAAAAGTTGGAGCAACACTGATTGAACATGTAGAAAAAGAACTTGGAGATGAAGTATCTTTAATTTTATTAGCTTCAGATACTGCAATGGATTATTATCCAAAAATAGGCTTTAATAAGGCTGAAAATGCCTATATCAAAAAAAGAAAATATTGACTCTTTAGTTATTTAACTAGTAAGTAGACATAGTAATCTGATTTTTACTTGAAGAAGTGACAAAAAAAAGAAGTTGTGATAAAATAAAGGTAAAGAAAAAAGGACTTGCTCGACACAAGTCCAATGTAGCCGTTTTAAGAACGGTAGCAAATACTAGTTAATCAATGACCAATAGCTCTGCTAAGCTGAACGGTCATTTTTTGTTATTCGTATTTATGACAAGAATCATCAAGGTCGCGAACGCAATCATGAGATTCAATGCCTGAAATACAGTCAAAAAATTTTCGCCTTTCATGTTTTGTGAGGGTTTGCCCACGAAATAATCATAAGCATCACCTCCAATCAGACTACCGTTCATAAACTCTACAAACATTATTATAGCAAAAAAAGCCCCGTAAGTCATAGACTTACAGGGCTTTTGAATTAGTCATTAAAACCTTGGACTGGCAAAGGTTAAAGTCATTTCAGGGTGGGCTTTATAATGCCCCACTACATCAACCTTCCATGCTCCCCTCAGGATTTGACACATAATAGGGAAGGCTTTTTTAAAGCGAACGTGTTCATCATTATAAGTTGCTGAAGTAAATGGTCATGCCTGGTCTAAGGTCATCAAGAAACGAGGGTCTGGAGTATCGCAAATCAGGTCATGACAATAAAACTGATTGAAGCGGTCAATGACGAAGTATCTGCTATTTAATTTTTCAAAGCAGTCCTTACAAAAGGCTGACTTTTTATAATAGTGCCAGCCTTCTTGTTTGAAATATTTTTTAGCGGCACTTTTATTTGTCGCCAACAATGGTTTAACTCCAAATCAGAAAGAAGAAAATTATTTTAAGAAAATATTGCTCATTTTGTGTCTAAATATTTGACATTGGTCCAAGTTTCTAAAATGGGTAAATACGGGTAAGAATGAAAATATCTTATATATTTACCTCGCAGGCAAAGCCATCGGAGTTGATTTAGTGAAAGTGGTGGAGGGATGAAAAAAGCAAAGGATTTCTTCCTTTGCTCTCTCAATATGTTTATTGTGAAATGTAATCAAGTAGTTTGAACATTGTTTCTTTATTCTCACTTGGAAAATCATTAGTCAAAATATCTTTCGGAGATTGATTCAATGCATTGTTATTCAAAGCATAAGAAGCATCATTTACGACAATTTCATGTATATCTGTTTTTGTAGGTTCAAAATGAAATTGTAATCCAATTATATTTTTTAGAAGAAAACCTTGATTTTCCAATAAATCACTACTGAACAATAACTCGGCTTCCTTTGGAATCTCAAACATTTCTTCATGCCAATGTAGTGCACTTAATTTAGGTGGAATGTTTTGAATTGAATTACTTTTGAGATAAACAGGAGCCCAACCAACTTCTTTATAAGGTGCTTTTGAAACATCGTATCCTAAAGTTTTAGAAATTTGTTGGGCTCCATAGCAGGCGCCGAATATTGGTATGCTTCTATCAATAAGTTCTTGAATTAATTTACGCTCATCTTTAATCCAAGGCAAATCATCGTTTGGACTCATAGGGCCACCGAGGATGATTAACATATCAGTGTCTTTTTCGTTAGGAAGTATACCGTCAAAATAGTAGGGGTGATAAACATAAATGTCATGACCTCTTTCAAGTGCCCAATCTTTTATGAAACCAGGGCCTTCATTTGGAGAGTGTTGTAAGATATTAATCCTCATAATAACACCTTTCTATTTCAACGGCAATGTTTTTAACCGCACTTCGCCTGCAATTCACGTTAATTAAAATATTATAACATAAGATAGCAAGAATATATTGAAAAACAAACGGTTCTGTTGCAAAGTTTTAAATCTACTATCAAATAAGGTAGAATAATAGAAAAAGATAGCAGGAGGAATGACGATGAA
>OCAM01001656.1_pt1 | contig 9986 bp, 9 predicted proteins | sample 1538281 | NCBI WGS metagenome assembly OCAM01 (sample SAMEA2580273, study PRJEB22360) | human gut metagenome | biome: human gut; feature: human-associated habitat; material: faeces | place: Denmark | collected 2008/2010 | reverse complement strand
CTGGAATAAACTGTTCCTGCTTTTTTCAGCCCTCCGGCTTCCTCATCTAATTCTTCCAGAATATATTCTTCTCCTGCCCATTGCAGACGGTCATAAACGTCATCAAGAGCTGCCGCTGCCCTGCTGTTCATAAATTCCTCTATAAATAGAGGACAATCGTATCCATTCTTTAAAGCGAGCTCAAATAATCTGCCCTGTATATCACAAAGCTGCCGCTTGTCAAGTGTGAAGTTTTCCATTTTATTTGCCTTCCTCCAATATTTCATCGAAAAATCGCCCTTCCCTGCGATATTCCCTGCAAATTCTCTCTGCTATTTGAATACCTTCCTGACGATTTTCTTCGCTTTTTTGTTTCAATTCTTCTCTTTCTTTATCTGAAATTCGTCTTTCATCAAGGATTTTTATTTTCTCACAGGCTTTTTGGGTTAAAGCTACGTACTGTTTCCCCAATTTCAAAGCAGACAGACTATTTATAAGGGCTCGGTCTGTAATCTCACCGTTGAAAAAACGGTCCAGTACAACAAACATTCTGTCATTGGCAATATACCCGATTATCATATCGCTTTTTTTACTTAAATTTGCAATTCGATTATAAAGAAGTGTATCTTTCGCCCCTTCCATTTTGCCTCGATTGTACGCAACCAGTAATGCCCTCTCTAAGCCCACCTCTATATCCAGAATTTTAAGATCTGACAAATCTGCTTCTAACGTATAAATTCTGGCGTCCGGATAATTACAAATCAATGTAAGCGGCTGTATTCTTTCCGTTCCCATATAAAATCCCTTACCAAAATCACAATATTTTCTGCTTACAGGTGCAATATTACCCTGGATTCCTGACTTTGACCCATGATACAAAACTACAGTTTTACTCATAAGCTCCTCCTTCCATTCGTATTTCGCTTTTTCCGATAACCTCATCATACCACACAAGTTCTTACGTTACAACGCACCGCATCTTTAAGATATGAATATCCGACAAATTCTGAAAAAACACATTGACAAACCCGTTCTAAATGACTATTCTTTTTAAGGTATAATTTTTGGGAAAAGAGGTACAAAAATGCAAAAAACGGAAAATATCATGGGAACAAAAAAAGTAATGCCCCTTTTGATTTCCATGTCTGTGCCGCCTATGATTTCCATGCTGATACAGGCATTATATAATATTGTAGACAGTATGTATGTGGCAAGAGTGAGCGAGGATGCTCTGACAGCAGTATCCATTGCCTTTCCCCTGCAGAATCTGATCATCGCAGTATCCTGCGGCTTTGGAATCGGGCTTAGTTCCTGCGTTGCACGTGCTCTCGGCGCAAGAAACGAAAAAGAAGTCACATCTGCCGCCACGCATGGCTTCCTGTTAAGCGGTGTTCACTGGCTGTTGTTTGTACTGATGGGACTCTTTGTCACCGGACCATTCCTTGGAAACTTTACAGACAGTCCTCAGATTTATGAAATGAGCTGCCAGTATACGCAGATTGTTTTATGCTTCAGCATTGGAAGTATGTATCATTTATATGCAGAAAAATTATTTCAGGCAACAGGAAGCATGGTGCTTCCCATGATCTTCCAGGGTGCAGGTGCTATTTTTAATATTATTTTAGACCCGATTTTTATTTTCGGCTGGTTCGGCATTTCTGCTATGGGAGTTAAGGGTGCTGCGATTGCAACTGTAGCTTCTCAGATTCTGGCTGCTGCCCTTTCTATGATTTTCTTCCTGAAAAAATGTACGTCTGTACGGATTCATTTAAAAGGATTTCGCTTTGAAAAAAATATGCTTTGGAAAATCTATACTGTGGCAATCCCTTCCGCAATTATGATGTCCCTGCCTTCTGTTCTGGTAGCAGCCTTAAACTCTGTGCTGTCGGCATTTTCCGCTACGGCGATTGCCGTTTTTGGACTGTATATCAAAATCCAGACCTTCGTATACATGCCTGCTAACGGCGTAATTCAGGGAATGCGCCCTATTATGAGCTATAATTACGGCGCCGGAAACCGAAAACGTATGAAAGAAACTTTAAAAGCCAGCCTGGAGGCAGCCGGAGTGATCATGACTTTGGGTACTGTACTGTTTATGGCTTTCCCACAGGGAATCATGCAACTTTTTAATGCAAATGCGGAAATGCTCGAAATCGGCGTTCCCATGCTGCGTATCATTGCCATTGGATTTATCATTTCCACAGTAGGCTGTGTGCTTTCCGGAGCTTTTGAAGCGCTTGGAAAAGGCGTCCAGTCATTAGTCGTATCTCTGCTGCGCCAGTTGATCATCATTATTCCTCTGTCTGCTGTTTTGTCAAAAACCGCTGGACTGTACGGCGTCTGGGCAACCTTCCCCGCCGCGGAGCTTATCGCTGCTGTGATCGGCTGCAGTTTATACAGAAATTTTATGAAGAAATTAAAACTGACAAAATAATGCTCTGATAAACAGATATGCTAACTTCAGGAGAATATTATGTAATTTAAAGTTTACGAATCACTGCCGGAAGAGATAGCTTCGTGATCGGACGTATTGCTGATTTCTACGAAAAACTCAGCTACCAAAAACAGGGCGGCGTATATCTTGATGAAAACTGCCCGCATATTGCTATGCCAAAAGAATTATAATTTTATTTTCGGGGAGGAATGCCTCCCCTTTTTAATTTATAATTGTTCCGCCGAAATATTTCAACATAAAAGTAAACTAATCATATTTCGGCTACCTGATCATTTTTTACGGCTCCGCACGGTTGTTCTTACAACTGCGTATGGTTATTCTTGCTATAACAGGTATATAGCATATTCATTGATTCCTGTACTTTATCTATAATATCGTTTTATCAGATAGCGTAAGGTTATTTTTTATTTTCTCTGCTTTTCGCCTATTTTTTTGAGGTCTAAATAAGCTACTTTTCAAACTTATTAAAATATCGGATACTTTTTTCAAAGACAAATAGGATACTTTTTTACTTTTCTTAGATTCTGATTATTTTTTCATGTCTTTTTATAGGCTAGATTTGCCTTTCTTTGATTTTCAACTTATTTTACCTTGTATTTTATAGGATTTTTAAGATATTTAAAGGTTTTTCGCCTATTTCAACTGATTTATTATAGGCTTATGGAATTGATTCAAAGATTTTCGCTGACTTTTACATTTGCATTTTTCGACAATTACTCCTTACCACACCTTATAGATAAAATTATATTTATTCCTCCAACAAAGGCATATTGATTAATTCCTGCAATTTTTTCTGTAATACAGTTTTATCCGGCAATTGCAGTTTATATTCAGCTACCATCATCGGAGACATGGTTCTGCTCATGGCATACTCTACAACTTCATCATCTTTAGAGGCACAAAGAATCATTCCCACACTCGGATTTTCATTCTCTTTTTTCTTTTGTCGATCTAATGCCTCTAAATAAAAATCCATTTTGGAAATATATTCTGGTTTGAATTTTCCAATCTTTAACTCAAAAGCCACCAAACATTGCAAACCTCTATGGAAAAACAATAAATCAATCCGAAAATCTTCTCCACCTACTTGTACTCTGTATTCTTCATCAATAAACGTAAAGTCCTTACCCACTTCAAGAATAAAATCTTTCATATTCTGGATAAGTCCTTTTCTCAAATCAGACTCTTTAAAATTCTTTAGCAAGTCAAGAAATTCTATAATATATGAATCTAAGAACGGATTATCTTTTAATCCTTTTATCGGTTCTGGCAAGAGTTTTTCTTGCGAAAGCATATATCGTTCATAATAGCCACTATGAATCTGACGTTCTAATTCTCTTTTTGAATAGTTCTCTTTAATACACAATCTGATATAAAATTCTCGCTCTACATCTGATTTGCATCCTGACATAATTAACAGATGATTCGACCAACTCAATTGTGTCAACAGTGGTGACACAATTGGGTTATCTTTGTAGAGCTCATAAAACTGTTTCATTCTATATAGACCTCTTCGATTAAACCCTTTAATTCCCGGAAACATTTCTGTTATCTCTTTAGAAATTGTATCTATATATTTATCTCCAAAGGTAGCTTTCGTGGATTCAATACTCAAATACTCCCCTACCAGCCAATACATGCGAATAAGCTCTTCATTCACTTTTCTCAAAGCATTGTTTCTTGATGTTTCTATAATTTTTATCAACTTTCCGGATAAAAGTATTTCATTTTCCATCTCCCTCTCTCCTTTCACAAATTTGTGTCACCAATGGTGACACAAATTCAAATCTCTCATCCAACGATTTTCCTGACATTAGAAAAATCGACCATAATAATCTAATCAACATTCTTTATAGATTATACCATTATCTTCTAATAAAATACACAACAAAAAACTCCTCATAACCGAAGTCCTGGGGAGGTGAAAATCTTTTGAAATTGTACGCTCCGAAAACATATGATTAACGTTACTATAACTGCGGTTCTCTACGAGCTGCTTTAAGACCATACTTGTTTTACTGCCGATTGCATAAAAAGCCTGGCAGAAAACTCTGCCAGACTTTTTATCATACCGCAACACTCATTCAAATTTCCGTAACAGGACAGACAGGCAGCGGAGGCTCCCTATGGTCTCCGATGATCTTCTCCATCCATATCATATCGTACCATCTTCCGAATTTACAGCCTGACTTGTGGAATTTTCCCACCATCTGAAAGCCCATATGGTGATGAAATCTGGGGCTGTCATTTGTGAGATACTCGTCCTCCACATCAATGCAGGCGATACAGGCGTTCATATTCTGGATATTCTGCTTTTTCAAAAGCTCCTCCAGTTTTTCGTAAAGGGCTTTTCCGTATCCTCGTCCTTTATATTCCGGATCCAGATAAATGGTTGTCTCCACAGACCAGTCATACGCCACTCGCTCTTTAAAAACAGCGGCATAGGCATAACCTCTCACTTCTCCATCTTCTTCCACAACGAGATAAGGATAACGCTTCTTTATGTCTCTCATCTCATCTGTAAATTCCAAAAGAGAGGGCACTTCATAGTCAAAACTTACCGCCGTATGTTTTACATAGTAGCTGTAAATGGAAAGAAGCTCTTCTGCATCGCTCTCCTCTGCCATGCGGACAGTAAACTGCTTTTCAGCTTCCAATTTCTCAGCCCTTATATTCTGCAACTGCGCGGTCAAATACTTTGATGTGATCGAACAGCCAGTCTACTACATTTTTCTGAACCTGAGCTACAAAAGCCTCTGTTGGACCTTCCTCTTCCTCAAGCATCTCCTGAAGTTCTTTTACTGCATTTTTAAACTCTGCGTGTTTTGCTTTATGCTCATTTATTCCAGGGAAACCGATTTCTTCCTGAAGTTTTTCTTCCGCATCAAAATGGAACTCTGTGTAATCCAAGAGATAATCCAGCATTTTGATTGCCTTTACCTGTCCATTGCCGTCCTGACAGCTTACAAGAAGCTGGTCGATTCTGCTGATCAGTTCTTTGTGCTGAGAATCAATCATCTCGTTTCCTGTTTCCAATGCTTTATCAAATTCTACTCTCATCTTATCTGACCTCCTGTGTCTCTGTATCTTTGTGCTCCAGGTCTTTGCCGGACACTTTTAAACGTATATAGTTTATCACAGTTACAGGGATTTTCCAATATTTTCGCGCACATCTCTTAAAAAAATATAAGCGGGAAACTTATGGTAATCTGAAGATATGTTTTTTTCTCAGCTTTTTTGTATTCCGCCCATATCTTTCCGTTCATATATTCCACAAGGTATCTGCTCACTGTGAGACCCAGTCCTGTTCCTCCCTTTGTTCTTGAAGCTTCCTGCATATAAAAACGGTCAAAGATCCGGGACGGTTCTGAAAGCTCTGTCCCCTCCTCTATGTCGTTTGCAAAAATAAAGACTGCTTCTTTTTCTTTCTTCTGTATCGAAACACTAAGCTCTGTCTGCCCGTATCTCACGCTGTTCTGGAGAAGATTTACAAATACTCTTGTAAGCGCCTCCTCATTCCCCCTTATTTTTACCGGGGTTTCCAGAAGAGACAGCTCTACCTTTAATTTTTCCAGAAGCCCGTAATGGGAAAGACAGCATTCCCTGAGAATCCTGCCCGCATCTGTCTCTTCCATTTTCATCTGAAAATTCCCGTCGCTTACTCTGGAAAGCTCGTAAAACTGTTCGATCAGCTTTTGAAGCTCCCCTGCTTTCTTCCTCACAATTTTTAAGGATTCCTGCTCCTCACTGCTCATTGCCCCGGAATCCATCATCTTTAAATATCCGAGAATGGCAGTGAGAGGCGTCCGCAGGTCATGGCTGATATTTTCAATTTCTTCTTTCAGTTTTTCCTCTTTTTTTCCATAGGCAATGCGAAGCTTCCGGATTCCCTCAAGATTCTCATTTACTGCGAAGAGAAAGGATTCCACCGTTTTATCAGGAACAGGGAACTTTACAATTCTGTTTTCTGAATTTTATTATTCCCCAGGCGCCGAAAACAACAATTCCGATCACACCGGCAGCCATCTTGAAATTTTTTCAAATATTTTAAAATACCAACCGAGCATATCCACTGCCATAGGGATAAAATAAATCACTGCCATCCACCAGAGCATCATAGCCGTTTCTTTTTCAAGCACTACGCCAAGTCCCAGCATAAGCATCATAGCTGCAATGGAAAAAGGAAGCGTGACAGCGATCGCCATTACCATCTGCCTGAAAGGCTCCCACTCCGGATTTTCAAGAAGAAGGTATGCGCTTCCCACGTACACTGCAAATACCACACACATTAAAATAAGACGGCTCGCCAGCGATACCAGCCATTTTCCAATAAGAATCTTTTCCTTTGGAATGCCGTAGGCAACTGCGTTTTTAATGATTCCCGATTTTCTGTCGTCAACAAAAACCGTACCTGCGACCACGCTTCCAAGGACAATTATCCAGATAGGCTGAGCTGTCAATGTATTTAAAGAAAACCGGAACGTCCCGTATGGAAAATTTGAAATAAAATGATTGCTTCCCCATAAAATCAGGTTCATAAGAAGGACAAGACCGCACATCACGCCTCCCGCAAGATAAACTCCTTTGCTGTGAACAGTTTTGTATCACTCGCTTTTCATATAATTTAACATAACGCGCTTCCTCCTTCTTTTAAATTCAGGTAATATTCCTCGAGAGACTGGCTTTTCCGTGAAAGCTCCAGAACATCAATTCCATGTTCCTGGGCAAGACGGCTGTATGCCTCATTAGAATCCTCTGCTTTTAAAATCCTCACTTTTCCGTCTGGCATTACTTTATAATTTTTCACAGAAAGCTCTTTTTCCAGAAGAACTGCATATTTCTCTCTGTCGGAAACAGCAATTTCCACGTAATCTGCACACTCTTCCAGAATTTCCTTTCGGGAAATCTGACGGAGAAGACTTCCGTTCTTTAAAAATCCGTAAGTATCGGCCATCTGCTCCAACTCGCTCAAAATATGACTGGAAAGAAGAATCGTAATATTTTTTTCTCTGCTGCCGTCGTAAGTCCTGTAAGCTCCAGAATTTCCTCCACGCATTTTTTTCCGGGAACGCCTTTTTGTATTCTTGCATATTCCAGATTTTGTCTTACATTAAGCTGCGGATAAAATCCTGGCGTTTCAATGAGAACGCCTGTCCTGTTTCTCATTTTCTCAATTTTCTTTTCCTCATGCTCACCAAACAGAGCTATTTCTCCCTCTGAAGGAGTTGCAAGACCTGACAGGAGCTTTAAGAAAGTGGTTTTTCCTGCTCCATTGTCGCCTACAAGTCCGTATATCTCTCCCCTCTTTACAGAAATTCCCACACGATTCAGAGCACAGAATTTTCCGTAATTCTTTGTGAGATTTTTTGTTTTTATAATATATTCTCCCATTTTTTTCTTCCTTTCTTTGAAAACTTGCGTCCTTTCTGTAATCAGAAGTATACAAAAAGGTCTTTAAATAAGTCCTCAAGAAAGTTTAAAGAATTCATAAAGATTACGCCATTTTAAATCCGATTCCCCAAACTGTTTTAATATACTCCTCTTCCCCGTCAACAGACGCTATTTTTTTACGAAGATTGCTCACATGAACATTTACCGTATTGTCCTCCCCGTAATATCCTCCTTTCCACACCTTCTCGTAAAGGCTTTCTCTTGAAAAAACTTTATCCGGCTCTTCCATAAGGAGAAGAAGAATTTCATATTCATGAGGTGTAAGTGTAAGTGTTTTTTCTTTTACAGACACCTGACGTCCTTTCTTCAAAAGTTTTAAGCTTTTAAAAATGAGAACTTGCTCTCCGAATACCGCTTCTGGACTTTCCTCCTTTGCCCCGCTTCTTCTTAAAAGTGCATACACTCTCGCTAAAAGCTCATCCGGCTCAAAAGGCTTCGTCATATAATCGTCTGCCCCGCTTTTTAAAAGGGTTACCTTGTCTTCCAGCGCTGATTTTGCCGAAAGAACCAAAGCTGGAATTTCTGATTTTCTGTCTGTTCGAATTTTTCGAAGAAGGGATTCCCCATCCATTCCCGGCATCATTAAATCGAGAATAACCATATCCACTGTTTCCATGCCAAAGCGAAGTTCTGCCTCCGTTCCGGAAAAAGCCGATACTGCCCTGTATCCTCCCTTTTCCAGAATTTTACATATCAGCTTATTAATCTCTGTATCATCTTCTGCTACAAGAATTGTTTTCTGTCTCTCATTCATCTCTCTGTCCTTCTTTTTCTCCTTCTGTCAATATCCAAAGCTGCGCCTGAGCGCCCTTTGTCTTTTCTGAATTTTTAAGAATCAGGCTTCCTCCCTGATTTTTTGTAATATTGGAAGCAATAAAAAGCCCGAGTCCCTGATGTTCGCTTCCGTGGCGGCTTTTATCGCCTCTGTAAAACCGCTCTGTGCCGTGAAATAAATCTTCTTTTGAAAATCCCGGTCCATAGTCGCTTACTTCCGCCACAATAAATGTTTTTCCGTCTCTCTCTTTGGTTTCCACTGAGACCTCGATTCCTTTTTCTTTCTCCGTATAGGAGACAGCATTGCTCACAAGATTTTCCCAGGCACGAAGAAGCTCTTTTCTGTTTCCTTTTATTTTACAGGCTGCCATATGATTCTTTACAGAAATCTTCGTATTTCCCGCCGCTGTCATCTCCTCCGCCTTTTTGACAAACGCGTCAGAAATCGCCTCTCCCTCCAGGATTTCTGTTTTTTCTTCCTTAAATTCATTGTGGATTACCTGCCGCATCGCCTGTAAATACTGCTCTATCTGTTCCACATTTTTAAGGATCGCTTCGCTGCACTCTCTCTGCTCAGGATTTAAGTCTTCTTCGTTTAAAAGTTCCGCATTTCCCCTTATAATTGTTACTGGCGTTTTTATATCATGTGCAAGAGCTGAAAGCTCCTCCTCCCGTTTTATCTCCATTTCCCACTGCTCTTCCAAAGACATTTTCAGAGATTTCCTCAAATGCTCAAGGGAACCTAAAACCTCCTCAATCTCCTTTATATCTGAATGCTCTCTCTCAAAATCCAGATTATTATTTCCAATTTTTTCTGTTGCCTGATTTAGTACAAGAAGACGGCGCTTCAGTCTTTTTGAAAAAATCCGGGAAGAAGCGATCACCTGGATCAAAAACAGGACAGGAAAAATAAGAAGCAGTATATTTTCCAGCCCGATTCTGTTTAAAACAGGGTGATTTCCGGCAAAATACACCTTCAGTGCATATTTTACAATGCAGACCTCCCCGTTATTTCTCTCAATAAAAAAGAAGTATTTCCCATCTGAAGAAAATTTCGTGTCCGTCTCAAAATTCTCCCAGCTCTTCTCTCTTATTTCTTCCGGAAAATTCCCGTACATCCATGTCCCATCTGCTTCATACACTCCGTAAGTACAGTGAGACGGAATCATTTCTTTTGAAATATGCGATATTTCCGCAAGCTTCCCGCTGTCTTTTTGAAGCGTCACTTCCGCATAATTGGCAGGAAGAATCAGCCCGGAAACGCCGGAAAGGGCTGCCAGTAAAACCAGCAGTCCCACAATGAAAACCGTATTTACACAAATCTGCA
>OCAM01001650.1_pt1 | contig 10014 bp, 7 predicted proteins | sample 1538281 | NCBI WGS metagenome assembly OCAM01 (sample SAMEA2580273, study PRJEB22360) | human gut metagenome | biome: human gut; feature: human-associated habitat; material: faeces | place: Denmark | collected 2008/2010 | reverse complement strand
AACACAATCTAGACTATTTGAATGAATGCAAAGAGAACCTAGCAAATAAAGGTGTATACATCTAAAACCCTCACTATAGGGGGAGAGTGAGGGTTTTGGAGTGCTTATTTGATATAGTTAGCTTATCGTACTGAAATCAATTTTAAGTAAACATTTTGTAAAAGTTCGCTTATTTTGCAATAAAGCAACGAAATTGTGATACATGCTCAATCAGTGTTTTTTGATTGTTAGCAAACTCAATCTTTAAAAGTGACTCTCCAATAGCGGTGACCTGTTCAATTTTATTGCCATAGCTATCACAAAGATAGCTACTTGCTCGCATTGTTTCCAATACCTGTTGGACACTTAATTCGATTTCTTTGGCTGTATTCATCTTAAAAAACCTCCTATAATAAAATTATGTAAACTAATTATGCTGATGATCCAATAATTTATTAAAAGGGGAATAAATTTATGAATCAACGATACGTAACGAGAGAATTAACATTACTGGCAATGGTTACGGCAGCTTGTGTTGTTGGACGATTTGCTTTTCAATTCATACCCAATTTTCAACCACTAACGACTATTTTTCTATTATTCACCTTTTATAATGGTGTCAAAAGAGGCATCATTGTCGCAGCACTATCGCTAGTGATTACGAGTCTTTATTTTGGGATTGGTATTTGGACGGTCGAACAAATTTTAGCTTATGCAATTATTTTACTGGTTTTCCAATTTTTGAAAAAAATACCTGTGTTTCAAAAAAGTCTCATCTTACAAGTTATCTTTGCGGTAGTGCAGGCTTCTTATACGGCTTTATCATGTCCATATTTGATTATTTTATTTATGGCATGACTAATTATTGGGTGTACTATTTGCAAGGAGTTTCCTTTGACGCGGTACATGCAGTCGGAAATGGTATTTTTTACGTGATTCTATATCCAGTGTTTCGTTATTTAAATCAAAGAAACTACTTTTCAATTGAAAAGTAAGTTGACTCTTAGGAAATCTTCGCTAAATAGTGGAGATTTTTTTTAATTTCCGCTTGAACTTCTTCATCTGATTCTTCCAGGAGCAATTCTTCAAAAAGAGCAATTGTTTCCGCTGGTTCTTTCTTCGTTAATTCAGCGGTCGCCCATACTGCTGTCGCACGGATAACTGGACGTGGATCTTTCAGACAACGCATAATTTCTGGTAAGTTTTCCCTAGCACCTAAGTTAACAAGAGCAATGAGAGCATTTCGTTGCAAAGGTTTTTTCCCACGCCATGAGCCTGATAAATGACCATACTGTTTTTTAAATTCTTTGTTCGAAATTGATAACAAAGGGACGAGTGGCGGATAGACTTCATCGGTTTTTGGTTCCATTTCTTCGTGGAAGTGGAAATCTTTGCCACGATTATAAGGACAGACCAGCTGGCAAATATCACAACCGTAAATGACAGTATGCATTTTTTTACGAAATTCATTTGGCATAATGCCTTTTGTTTGCGTCTGATAAGAGAGACAGCGTTTGGCGTTCATGCGACCATCGCCTAGTAAAGCCGTCGTCGGACAGCCTGTGATACAGCGCGTGCAGTCGCCACAACCATTGGCTACAGGTTCATCAGGTTCAAGCGAAAGATTGGTCACAATTTCTCCTAGGTAGACGAATGAGCCAAACTCCTCCGTAATCAATAAGCCGTTCTTACCAATGAATCCCAAACCCGCGCGTTGTGCTACGGCAACATCGACGAATTCACCAGTATCGACTTGGGGCTTGAAGTGGCTATCGACACCTGCAGTTTCTGCCTGGATAAAGGCAATGAGCTGCTGCAGCTTTTCATTTAATACATCATGGTAATCAATTCCCCACGAAACTCTAGCAAATTGCCCACGCCTTTGATCTCTGGGCATTCTTTCATGAATTCTAGTCGGATAAGCAAGAGCGATGGCAATGATGCTTTTTGGATTGTCAAAAGTCCGTTCGGGGTAAATCCGCTCATCGATATTCGGGTGTTCAAAGCCTGAAGTATGGCCAGCCGCTTTTTGTTCTTCTAGAGAATCTTTTAATTCAATAAAGGGGTCAGCCGTAGTAAACCCAATTTTATCAATTCCGATTCGCTTACTTTCTGCAATAATTTTTTCTTTTAAGGTTAGCAAGTCGGTCACCTCCCACCTAAAACTATACCACGAATCAGACTAAATGACTTTTTTCCGCGATTTTTTCGTAAATGCTAGTTTATTCAGAAATTAAATGATAAAATGATGAAAATTATGCGAAAATGATATAAGAGGGGGAGACTATGTCACAACTACTTTATAAAAGCACCCGTAACGATAAAAATTTGGTCACAGCATCGCAAGCCATTCTTCAAGGATTAGCTGAAGACGGCGGACTCTATGTACCAGTTAAGCAACCAGCTATTACACTAGATTTTGACTTGTTGCAGCATGCGACCTATCAAGAGGTGGCCTATGAAATTTTAGCCGCCTATTATACAGATTTTACTGAAGAGGAATTAAAAGCTTGTATCACAAATGCCTACAATGAAAAGTTCGAAACGCCATTGATTGCGCCATTAAAAACAGTCGGATCAGATAGTTATTTGGAGTTGTTTCATGGGCCGACCATCGCCTTTAAAGACTTGGCCTTGTCGATTTTGCCACATCTAATGACGACCGCCGCTAAGAAAAATGCCGTCGAAAATGAGCTAGTCATCTTGACAGCGACTTCTGGTGATACAGGTAAGGCGGCAATGGAAGGTTTTGCAGATGTGCCTCATACGAAGATTATTGTCTTTTATCCAAAAGATGGTGTCAGCAAAATTCAAGAGCGACAAATGCGTACGCAACGTGGCGACAATACTTATGTTGTTGCAGTCGAGGGAAACTTTGACGACGCTCAAAGTAAAGTCAAGGAATTGTTTAATGATCAACAATTACGAAAAGAGTTACTTAGTCAAAACAAACAATTTTCTTCCGCGAATTCTATCAACATTGGTCGCCTGATTCCACAAGTGGTCTACTATGTCTATACCTATGCACAATTAATGAAGCAAGATGAAATCAAAAATGGCGAATTCATTAATGTCACTGTACCGACTGGAAATTTTGGTAATATCTTAGCGGCACACTACGCAAAGGCCATCGGTGTACCGATTAATAAGCTGATTTGTGCATCCAATACAAACAATGTCTTAACGGATTTCTTTGCTACAGGTACGTACGATCGCAATCGACCATTTTTTGTCACGTCTTCACCATCAATGGATATCTTAATTTCTAGTAACTTGGAACGACTATTATTTGAAATCAGTGGTGACAATGTCCAAACCATTCAGCAGTTGATGGCCGCACTTTCTGATCAAGGAAAGTATGATATTCTTCCTGAGATGCGTGAAAAATTAGGCGAATTCTATGCTGATTTTGCGTCATTTGAACAAACAAACGATGCCATTGCACAAGAATTCGATCGTCATGGCTATGTGCTTGATCCACATACTGCAGTAGCCAAAGCTGTCAGTGATCGGTACAAAGAAGAAACAGGGGATCAAACGAAGATGGTCATTGTATCGACGGCCAGTCCTTATAAATTCCCTCAAGTAGTGGCGCATGCTCTTGATGACACCGCTACAGCTGAATCTGAATTTGACTGGATTACGCTGGTCTTTGAGCAAACCAACTTATCGGTTCCGAAAGCAGTTAGTGACTTGTACCGCTTGCCGATTCGCCACGAGCGAGAAGTGGCGATTCAAAGCATGCGTGACTGTGTCAAAGAGATTTTAGTAATCGACTAGTCAACGTAGAATATAATTAGGCGTCACTAAATTTGATTTAAACGACGAGTAAACATAAAAAAACCATAAAATCCAGAAATTTGAAACCCAACTTCTGAATTTTATGGTCTTTTTGCTTCGATTTAAACAAGTCTATCTACCATCTGAAAATCTATTCATAATCGCTTCGGTAAAATTTTAACACTAAGATTGTTTGGCTAATCGCTAAGTAGAAAAAGAGAATGGACACTAAAAATATTCCTTGTTCATGGAAAAAGCGATAAGAGAATGCTGCACAGATTGATCCGACGACAAAGGCACCCACTACTAGCAAGTAATGCATAAACGTATCAAACGCTGCCTTATCCCTTGTCACGACATAATCATGTAATCCTGCAGCCAGGCCTTTCATATTTCCTGTTGTGAATAGGCTAGTATAGGCGCGGCCATTGATTTTATCAAAGGAGATCCATTGGGCGGCAGTCGCAAAAGAAATTGCCATCGTAACGAGTGTTGGATGGGAGTTAATACTTCTAAAACTAATCAGTAAAAATAAAATTGCTTCACCGTACAAAATAATAAGGCGCCAAAATGCCCAGCCTTTTAGTCTGAAATAGCGCATCATAAATTTACCAGTAAGTACGCCTAAAAAGAAAAAGAGTACCGATAATAATTTTTGGCCCGTGCCACTCCACTCACCATTTACAGCTTGAGAAATTGATAGTACTAAGTTACCGGTTTGGGCAGAGGCGAATGCGCCGTAATGCGTATAGGTGTATAAGTCCACAGCGCCGCCTATAAACGTCAATAAAAGCCCAACAGACCGAAACTCATGGAAATTATTTTTCATTTTGTCACCTTCGATTCAATATGTTTTCTAGTTGCGTCTAAAGAAGTTGATACCTTCTTCAATTCCCATCAATAAAATTACTGCTCCGGCAATTTGCGCAACCAGTACCGGTAACTTGAATGGGTAAAATATTAATAAGATTCCTACCAATAGAATCAAGAGATAAAAAATCTTTCGAGGTAGGGATGGCTCATTTACAATTCGACGAGCTGGCTTTTTGACGAATTTTACCAGACCATAGATGACAAACAGAATACCAAAAAAGATTGGAATGATTGATACGATTGGTTTAGCAAGGACCAAAATAGCTAAAGCAGCCACCAAAAGTAGCACACCACTTATTAGGCCAAAACTACTCATGCCTTCTTGTCGGTTGCGGAAAGCGACGACTAGATTTAGCAAACCTAAAAATGCTGTATAGCCGGCGACTATGTATACGACGCCATGAAAAATTTCATTTGGTCGAAAAAGCATGAATCCTCCGATAAGTACCAAAAAAATCATACGTAAAAGCGCGTATTTTTGTAATTTTTCAAAAAATTGTGTCATTTTTTTGCACCTCATTTTCTTTTTTTCTATTGTAACGTATTTTTTCATAGAATGAAATGAATAGCAAGGTATCATTGCTGTTTTCCATTTGTTTTCAGCAATTGAATTGATTGTCATCTGTTGTTCCATTCAAGAAGTCGTATGGTAAAATAAAGAGAACAGTCTCAAACAAAGTAAGGAGGAAGAGTATGTCATTACAATTTATTTTAGGTAATGGATTTGTCGATCATCAAAAAGAATACCTTACAATGGCGCGGGAGTGGCTAAAAAAAGGAACTGATTATCAGGTCTTTTTTTTGGTTCCAAACTACAATAAATTTGAGCGTGAAATGACATTATTGCATGGACTAAAAGAAGATCAAACTGAGAGCTTTGCGAGTATTCGTGCGCAAGTGTTTAGTTTTCAACGATTAGCTTGGTATTATCTACAAGAAATCGAAACCTATCAGACAAAGCAAACAATCAGTGAGTCAGGTGCCAATATGATCATGCAAAAAGTGCTAGTTGAACACCAGGCAGATTTGCAGCTATTTCGTGGTGAGATTAGCAAGCTAGGGTTTGTCCAGCAACTCGTCTCTTTATATGCCGAGTTTCAACAAGGGGGCGTGTCAGTTGAAGCATTACACTTAATGGGTGAGAAGGACAATGCATCAGCTGAAATCGAAGAAAAGCTGCATGAACTATCTCAAATTTTTGGCTGGTATGAGCAGCAGCTACTTGAAAAAGAAGTGTCCCTTGCACAGCCTTTGATTGAGTTAACCAATTACTTGGTGAGCAAGCTCATAAATGTGAGTGAGTTTTCAAAGACGATGTTTATCATTACTGGCTTTTCGTCCTTTAAACCAGATGAAAAAGGCTTAATCGCAACGCTGATGCAGCTCGGACAGGTGAAAATTGACTTGCTTTTAGATCACCCGGCACTGAATACGTCACCGTTGGATTTATTTTTTGATGCACAAAAAACGTATGATTATTTCTTGAATTTCGCAAAAGACCAAAGCATTCCGATTCTTTTTGATAACAAAGTGGTGGCGAACGATCAATCGGATAATCGCTTTGTTGTGGAGCAATTTTTCCGCCAGACGCAAAATGGACAGACTTTCATAAAAGACAAAGCCGTGGATGATTACCTCCATGTGTGGCAAGCTGATTCCATCCAAACAGAGATGCATCAAGTCGCCTTGGAAATCAGGCGAATCGTGGCTGGCGAGACCGAGTTAGGCAAAGAGAAGACGTATAAAGATATCCAGCTTTTTTTAGCTGAGGAAGATAAGTACCGACCGTATTTAGCTAGTATCTTTGCTGAGTATGAGATTCCAGTCTATGTCAATGAAAAGAAAAAGATGGTCCAGCATCCATTGGTTCAGTTTTTGGAGACTATCGTGGGTTTGGATCGGTATTATTATCGTTTGACTGATATTATTCGTTTGTATCGTACAGAACTGTATGTCCCGCACTATGTAAAAGAAGCCTATCCAGACTTTTCGAGACAACAAATACATTTTCAACAGTTGATTGATGTGACAGAAAACATCGCGCTTGCCCAAAATTTCCATGGCAAACGATGGATTTCTGCGAAAGATTGGCAAGTCTATTCTTTTGATGCAGAGCAGGAGATGCCTGTCGAAACGACGGATCTATCACTAAAAACCAACAAGCTACGGCAGGCGTTTCGTAGAGACATCCATGGTTTTTTAATCAAAATAAAGCAAGCTGAGACGTTCGCTGAAGCTACACGCATGCTGTATGACTTCTTACTAAAAAATGGGGTCGATCAGCAATTGCTCGCTTGGCGAAATGAAGCAGTCCAAGCCGGTGAACTCGATCAAGCACGCAATCATGAACAAACATGGTCGGCATTAATGGCGACTTTCGATGAGTTTGTCCATCTATTTGGGGACACGCCATTTGATTGGTCTGTCTATACGAATTTGTTAATTCATAGTTTGACGAATGTGACCTTTGGGAAAATCCCTACGTCCATCGATCAAGTTCAAGTCAATCGCATCGATCTTGCTCGTCCTGCACAGGCCGAAGTCGTTTTTGTCTTAGGTGCGACCGAGACAGCATTACCTAGAAAGCAAGAAAATCAAACCTTACTTGACTCAAATGAAAGAGAATGGTTAAACGAACAACTTTTAGGTGAACGACTAATGGACCCAGTCAAAGAAAATCTAAGAAAAGAACCACATGTCGGCTATAGTTTACTTTTGGCTGGAGCGAAGCGGACGTATCTCAGCTACCCAGCTAGCTCAGAGACTGAACAATTCGTCAAGCCGTCGCCCTATATTCAGCGATTACTCGACTGGCAGATGGTCACCGCTACAAAAAAAGCGAGTCTAAAAAAAGAAATAGTACCGACCGAAGTAGTCGGCACCTATCGCGGTCTGATTCGCCGGATTAGTCAGATTGAACGCCAATCTAAGCAAGAAAAACTGCCATTACCGACAGTGTGGCGTCAATTGAAACAAAAGGTCTTGCAGTCGCCGTTACGTGAAGTAGCAGAAATGGTCTTTATGAGTAGTGATTTTCAAAATATTCCTGTTTCTTTAACGAGAGAGCAGGCTGAAAAACTGTACGGGTCCTCTCTTTATAGCTCGGTCTCTCGACTAGAGACGTATCACAACTGTGAATACCGCTACTTCGTCCAGTACGGCTTACGCTTAAAGGAACGCGATATTTACGGCTTAACTCCGGCTGTTACGGGTGAATTTTTCCATGATGCCTTGGATCGCTTTTTAAGTCTATTGATCCGTGATCAGTTATCGTTGACCAATTTGACAGAAGAAATGAGGCAGTCTTTGGTCGAGGAAGTGTTGAAAAGTATTTTTGGCGATGCACGCTATCAAATATTAGCGAGCTCGTCGCGGATGATGTTTTTATACCATCAACTATCCCAAACCATTCAGCGGGTCTCTTGGGTCATCCAAGAGCAAGCGAAACGCTCAAAATTTAGTCCTGCACAGACCGAAGTATTATTTGGCCAAATTGCAGCGAAGAAAGGCATTAGCGGACTAGAAATTCCGTTAAATAATGGTGGTAAGCTCCATGTCAGGGGCAAGATTGACCGCATTGATCATGTGTACGTTGGCGATCAAGCTTATATCGGCGTGGTGGACTACAAATCGAGTGCCCATGATTTTTCGATCACTGATGCCTATTACGGGTTAGCGATGCAGCTGTTGACCTATTTAGATGTGCAGGACTTGGATGCAGCCGAGCTAATTGGACAAGAAACTGCCAAACCAGCGGGCGCCTTTTACTTGCATGTACAAGATCCAATCTTGAAAGAAGAGGAAAATCTTGATCAACAGCGACTGAAAAAATACAAGTATACCGGCATTTTTATGAATGATGCCTCACTCTATCAGGCGTATGATCAGTCTCTAGAGAAATCACAAAACTCAGATGTCTTTCCAATTCGCATGGACAAAGATGAGCACTATCAAATAGTGTCTCAAAGCAAAGATAAATTTTATACAGAGGATGAATTAAACGTTTTACTCGATCACAATCGGCAAATAATGAAGCAAAGTGCCGAAAAATTATTGCAAGGAACCATTTCTTTAAATCCTACTTTACAACTCAAAAACCAAAAACGAGCATGTCAGCATTGTCCGTTTCGATCGGTTTGCACGTTTGATGCCATGTTACCTGAAAATAATTATCACAAAATCGAGACGCTATCTAAAAACGCGGCGATTCAAAAAATGGAGGAGGGCAATCATGAGCATTCCTAAAAAGCCTGAAGGATTCATGTTTACTGATGATCAGTGGCAAGCAATCTTCGAAACAGATCACCATCTACTAGTTTCTGCGTCTGCTGGGTCAGGCAAGACGCGGATCTTGGTTCAGCGCGTGATTGAAAAGCTGAAAAACGGTGTGAATATCGATGAACTATTAGTCGTGACTTTTACAGAAGCTGCCGCCAGAGAAATGAAGCAACGAATCGAAACCGAATTACACAAAACCATTCAGCAGGCGAGGTCAGAAGCGATGATTCAGCATTTTCGCAAACAATTGACGCTCTTACCAATGGCGCAAATCTCAACACTGCATTCGTTTTGTCTCAAAGTTATTCGTCGCTATTATTACTTAGTTGAATTAGACCCTGGTTTTCGCTTATTAACGGATGAAACAGAAGCGCTACTGATTCAAGAAGATGTGTGGAATGAATTAATGGAAGAGGAATACGACGCCTCACGTCCTGAGTTCTTTCAGTTACTACAAAACTTTTCAAGTGACCGTTCAGATGAACCAGTCACAGAAATGATTTTACGCGTCTTTCAATTTTCAAGAGCGAATCCACAGCCAGATGTCTGGCTTAGAAAGCTGAGTCAGGCTTATGAGAGTGGGCAGTCGATTGCTGATTTGCCAATTTATCAGTCAATCATTAAGCCTGCACTTGTCGAGCTTATTACGACTATGGTCAATCGCTTGCAGCGCGCGATGCAACAAAGTGAAGTTGAAGCCTTATTAGAAAAAGCCTATCAATTACTTGCAGCTGAATTCGAACAACTAGTGGCTTTAAAAGAGGCCATCCTTTCTGACCAAATTGATGACATGTACGTGCGCCTGACGACTCCCATTTTTGCTAAACGATACCCGAGTTACCGCAAAGAAGAAGTGAAGATCCTATCTGAACCTATCAAACGGATCAGAGATGAAGTCAAAAGTCAGTTTGACACAATGAAAGAATACTTTCCTTATGATCCGAAAGTGATGGGTGACTTAATGCGTCAATCGCAACCACTTGTGAAAGAAATTTCGCGACTGACTGAGTTATTTGCTGAGCGGTTTCAACAGCGGAAATTGGAAAAAGGACTGTTGGATTTCAATGATTTAGAGCATTGGACATTGGCGATATTGACGAATGA
>OCAM01001647.1_pt1 | contig 10049 bp, 9 predicted proteins | sample 1538281 | NCBI WGS metagenome assembly OCAM01 (sample SAMEA2580273, study PRJEB22360) | human gut metagenome | biome: human gut; feature: human-associated habitat; material: faeces | place: Denmark | collected 2008/2010 | reverse complement strand
CCCTGATCATCGAACCTCAACATCCAGCGGCAGCACCACCACCTGGAAAGGGAGCATCATAGCTGCCAGAAACACATAATAAAAGGACTGAAAAAACCGGGAGCGCATATTTCTCGCGATCACATAAGCCGCCATACTGCACACTACCATAAGTACAACAACGCTCACTACCGTAATGATCAGACTGTTTTTTGCCGCATTCCAGAAATTTGATACTTCAACTGCCTCTGTAAAATTCTGCCAGTAAAATTTCTTTGGAAAGGCAAGTCCTGTTTTCATTGTCTCCTCCGGAGATTTCAGCGCATATACAACTGCAATGTAGAAAGGCATGATAAATACAGCTACAAGCAGCATTTTCAGCAGAATTTCTCCGGCTGTTTTTATTTTTTTCGCAGCTTCCATCACATATCTATCTCCTTTCTTCTCAGTATTGTAGATACCACACCGGAAATCAGGAAAATTGCCAGCATCATAAGAATCGCTGCTGCCTGCCCGTAACCAGCTCTGTTATAGGGGAATGTATAGTTGTATACATACATGGCAAAGGTTTCTGACGCTCTTCCCGGTCCTCCGTTTGTAGCCGCCATAACATAATCAAATATTTTCAGCCCCCAGCCAAGAAACAGAGTTACATTGACAGTAAATGCAGGAGCAAGAAGCGGTACTGTAATTCTTGTAAATCTCTTAAAAGAACTTGCTCCGTCAATTTTAGCAGCCTCATAATAAGTGTCCGGAATTGCCTGAAGTCCTGCAAGGTAAATCAACATGGCATATCCAATATCTCTCCAGGACGCCATAATACAAATACCAAGCATAACGGTATCCTTGTTTCCGAGAAGGCTTTTAATTCCGAAAATCCCATAAAATACATCACTGTATATGTACTTCCATATAAATCCGGTAAGTACAAGGCTTAAAACAAAGGGCATAAAAATACAGGTTCGGAAAATCCGGTTTCTTCTGTTATCTTTTTTAAGGGCAACTGCCACACCAAGACCAGCCAGATTGTTTACAACGACTGTTACCACTGTGTAAAAAAGCGAATTTAAAATCGGTCCTTTAATACTGGGGTCTTTTAAAATTCTTTTGAAATTTTCAAGCCCCACATAATGATAAATAGGCGAAAACCCGTCCCAATCCGTCAGGGAAATGCGAACCCCCTTAATAAAAGGATACACCACGATCAAGCCAAACAAAATCAGAGCCGGAACAAGAAACATAAAATTTGCCGCCTGTTTTTTTGCCCTCAGTTTCATTTTTCCACTTCCCTTCCTCTATATCCGCTTACTGAATTGCCGCGATTTCAGCGTCAAGCTGTTCGATCATGGCATCTACATCACGCTCTGTATCTGCTGCAAATTCCTCCTGCCATTTACGGAAGGTTGCGTCATACTGTCCGGAAAAAATATCCTCTGTCTCGTAGTTATATACTTTTCCATTTTTCTGAATATCAATAAAGTCAAGAACAATCGGAGAAAGATTTGTGGTATCTACCTCTGCTGCACAGGGAATATCATAACCTTTTTCATTTAAAATCGCAGCTCCTTCCGGAGTTGTAAGGAACTCAATAAATTTCTTTGCAGCGTCAATATGCTCTGACTGAGAAGTGATCATATAACAGCCGTCCGGAGCAAGTCCGAGTACAGGCTGGTCATCAGTTGTATTCGGTGTTGCAAAAAATCCGATCTGATCGTCTACTCCCGCATTGACAAATTCAGAAATTTCCCAGTTTCCGCTTACAAGCATTGCCGCTTCACCGTTGATCAGCATGTTCCTTGCTTTTGCGGCATCTGTTCCAAAATCGTCCCCGCCCTCAAAAGCAAGTCTGTCGGCAGTTCGCTGTACGCACTCCCTAAACTCCGGATAATCTGCAAATTTCTTTTCTCCTGCCGCAATTTCCTTAAACATCATAGGATTGCTCTGCAGGGCATATCCGTAAAGATCACTCTGGATTTCACATTGTGACATCCAGCTTTCCTGGAATCCATGTGCAAACGGTGTAATTCCTGCGTCCTGGAATTTCTTTGCAGCCTCCAGAAGAGCTTCATGAGTTTTTGGAATCTCCACTCCGTTGTCCTCAAAAACCTTTTTATTATAGAAAATTCCCATACCGCCCTGATTCGTAGGAATCGCATAAATTTCTCCGTCAACCTTCATAGACTCCAGAGCCGCCGGTTCCACATTTTTGATGAACTCTTCATCTGTCAGCGGCTCAATATGTCCCGCACGGATCAAGTCCGCATACATTTTCGGACGCCCCATGATCAGATCCGGAGCATCTCCCCCTGCCAGTTTTGTTTTTAACATGGTATCATACTGGCTGAAATCAATTCCCTGCTCTTCAATTTCAATCCCTTCGTTTACGAATCAGAAAGCTGCAATCAGTTTTTCCAGTGTCTCTCTTGCCGCTTCTTCACCGATATGGTGAAAAAGAGTGACCACCTCTTTTTCTTCTTCTGCTTTCACCTCTGTAAGATTCATTCCTGTCATCAGGAGCGATGCCGCCATTGCCGAACATAACATAGAAGATAAAATTTTGTTTCTCATTTTCATGATTCGTTCCCTCCTTATTTTTTGTATTTTTATTATAGCAGCGATATGCAGGAAACTATATTTTATCTGCTTTACAAAATATTAGTTTTTTTTACCTTTTTTATAATCGCTTGGCGAAATCCCTTCCTGTCTTTTAAAAACCTGGTAAAAATAGACATAATCACTGTACCCTGCCATTTCCCCGGCTTCTGCTACCCTGTATCCCTCGTCCAGAAATTTCTTTGCTGCGGTAATCCGCACACCTGTTAAAATATCGGTAAAATTACGGCCTGTTTCTTTTTTCAGAAGCCCGCTTAAATAAGAAGGATTAGCAGAAAGCTCCTCCGCCATAGAAGTAAGGCTTATATTTTCTCTGTAATGTTTTTTCATATATCCCATCGCCTGTACAGCAAGCGGATTTTTCTTTTCTCCCTCTTTCATATATGCTTCTTTTATTGCAGAAGTCATATTTTTTAAATATATTTTTCCCTGGGAAATATCTACAATCCGGTTCACACTGTCAAGAATGCCGTCCACGCTGAAATCAGAATCACTGTCTGAAAGAATTTTTCTGTAATGGCGATACAGCGTGATACATGCCTCGCTTAAAAAACATTTAATTTTAAATTCATCTCCACCTGCATTTTTTACAATTTCCTCCACCAGTTTATCCGTTTCACTGTCTGTTTTTCTCACGGAAACCTGTTCCAAAGTCTGATAAAAAGAATCCAGTTCTCTCATAAGAGACCACGTTTCCTCTCTTACGATTCCAAAAGTATCGCTGCAGAAAAGCAAATCTTCTGTCCCTGAAAAATATCCGGTGTTCAGAGTTTTTTCCGTCTGTCTGTAAATTTCACCCATTTTACTTATGTCTGTGGCAAGCAGCGAAGCCGCAAAACATATTTTTCCCTCTTCCCCGAATTGCAGTCTTAACCTCTTCTGTACAGCACAGAGAAGATTTTTTACATGAATGCGAAAGCTTCTGGAGCTTACTGTTTTCTCTGCACAAATTACAAGCACCAGATCCTGATGAACCAGAAACGATATGATCTCCTTTTGCTTTGCCAGCTTTAAAACTTCTTCTGAAGCAATCTGATTTATCTGCAAAAGCCTCTCTTTTTCATAGCATCTTGCCCGTCCTGTGACAATCCCGTAATTTACTCTGTTAAGCCCCAGTTTTTTTATAGCTTCCTCCGTCATCTTCCGTTCTGTCCCCTGAAGAAGCAAATCCTTTATCAGATCTCTTTTTTTCATACTGATAAAAGATTCTTTTAAATTTCTGGCTGCCTCCAGCTTCTGCACTGCCCTTTCCAATACCTTCTCCAGCTTCCTGTTCTCAATGGGCTTCATAACAAGATCCAGAACGCCAAGACCGATTGCCCGTTTTGCATATTCGAACTCCTGATACCCGGTAATCATAATAATTTCCATATCCGGAAATTCTTTTTTTACCTTTTCCACAAGCTCCAGTCCGTCTGTTTCCGGCATTTTTATATCTGTCACAAGAATATCTGGCTTTATCTGAAAAGCAAGCTTCAGCGCTTCTGTTCCATTCTCTGCGGTTCCCGCCGGATAGCAGCCGTATTTCTTCCAGTCTATTGTCTCTTTCAAAGACTTACAGATCAGCGGATTATCATCTGCAAGTATAACCTTGTAACTCATTTTCTCACTCCTCCCCCTCAAATAAAATAGGCATTTTTAAGCATACGACTGTTCCGCCTTCTTCTCTTCTTCCTACGGAAAGTCCGTAAGAACTTCCGTAAAGAATCTGGATTCGTTTGTGTACTGCCTCAAGCCCTACCTTCGTATGCTTTTCATCTTCCTCTGCTCCGGAAAGCTTCTGCACGGAAAGCCATTTTTCCGAAATTCCGATTCCATCATCACACACGCCGATTTCCATATCCTTTCCCACACATCTGGAAAAAATCTGAATATGCCCTTTTCCTGCCTTTGGCTCAATTCCGTGAACAATCGCATTTTCTACCAGAGGCTGCAAAATCAGCTTTGGCACAACTGCCTCTGAAAGTATTTCATCTACATCAAAAGACAGAATAAGCCTTCCCCCAAATGACATATTGGAAAGCTCCACATATTCTTTCACATTTTCCATTTCTTCTTCGAGAAGTACAAATTTTTTCTTTTTGCTTATTGTTTCACGAAGGTAACTTCCCAAAAGGGAAATACAGTCAGCCACTTCCCTGTCCCCGTTCAGCTTTGCCAGACTGTTAATACTTTCCAGAGTATTATAGAGAAAATGTGGATTGAGCTTTGCCTGTAAAGCATCGTACTCAAACTGTACTGCTTTTAGCTGCGCGCTTTTTTTCTGTGTTTTTTCTTCTGTAATATTTTCCAGAAGCGTTTCCATCTTCCGCGCCATATTGTCAAAAGCAGACGCGACTACCCCAATTTCGTCTTTTTCAAAATCTGAAGTTTCCTGTGCAAAATGCCCCTCCTCCATTGCATGAATCCTCTCAAGAAGTTTCTGAAGCTTTCCCCATATATCCCGATAAAGCCATACCGACAGAGAAACAGCCAATACGATAGCAGCAATCGCCACATACCATACGGGCTTCAGCATCTGTACTGCACGGTCGGAAATACTTTTTATATTGATAAGATTCATTACCTTAATCTCATTTTTTCCGAGATTGGCAAGAGTAAATATATATTTCTGATCTTTGTAATAAAATTCCTGCTCTGTATCTTCCTCAAAATTATGCGCGCTGACAATCATTTCGCCTACAGAGCTTTCTTTATTTCCCGTATGTACCAGTACCTGATAATCCCCGTTAAAAAGAAACAGTTCATTTCCGTTTTTACTTGTCAGGTCCTTATATATATCCCGGAAAAATTCTGTATTCAGGCCAATCGCAACAATACCCACCTGCTCCATTGTATTTTCATCAAAAACAGCTCTGCTTAAAAATACAAGAGAATCATCGTATCTGATCCAGTATGCTTTTCCATAAAGTTCTCTTATTTTTTCAACATCTACCATATGCTCTATTTCATAGTCCTCCGCTTTTCTGGGATATGACGCATACCGGTATTCTCTGCCGTCATTGTCTCTTACAAGAACAACCTCTATCTCCTTATTGTAATCCATAAGATTACTTCCGAATGTGCGCATTCTTTTCTGCCTGTCATACATTCTCTCTTTATATACAGGATTCAATGCCCTGTATATATCTGTTTCAAAAGATTCCTTCACTGTAAATTCGCTGAGACGTTTAATCCTGGAATCCAGATTCTGACCAAGCTGATCTGTTATTTTTTTGGAAAAATCCAGCGATTCATCTGTCAGGATTTTTTTTGAAATCATATAGTTGGAAATTCCAAGAAGAACGAGCATAACAAAAATAATACTGATATTTCCTGCCAGAAGCTTTTTTCGGATAGATAAACTACGAAACCTCCTCATCTTCTTCCCTCCCCTGTTTTCTGTACTGCACAGGCGTCATTCCTATCACCCTCCGGAAAATCCTGTAAAAATAAGCATTGTCATACATTCCTACAGCTTCACTTATTTTCTCGCAGCTCAGTTCCGTTGTGCGCAAAAGATAACAGGCATATTCCATTCGTTTCATCGTAATGTATTTCACAGGAGAAACTCCCATACCATTTCGAAACAGCCTGTTTAAATATCCCTGACTGATATGAAGACTTTCCGCCAGTTTCTGTATACTGATATTTTCCGTAAAATTTCTGTCTATGTATTCTGCTGCCTGCACAAATGCATCAGAGGGACGCTTTTTTATATTTTCCGCCATTTCCAGAAGGCACATTAAAAAATCATAGATTTCTGCGGACTCCTCGTACCGGTTTCCCTTGTTTTCTTCTCGATTTTTCCTGTTTAAAAGAAGGCAAAGAAGCTTATCTCTGATTTTTTCTGTTCCCATATTCTGGAGGGCATAGCCTCCTACTGCGGAAAAGCGGCTGAATATTTCCCTGCAGCTTCCTCCGCAAAGCTCCGCCCACAAAAGAACAGGCTTTGATTCCAGGCGGCTGCAGTACATATGCGCCTGTCCCGGTGTGATCAGAAATATATCGCCCTTTTTGAGGAAATATTCTCTCCCCGCAATCCGGAAAAATCCGTAGCCGTCCAGAAGAATATGAACCGTATAATACGCATATTCTTTTTCCCGCTGCACATAAAAATCTTCATTGCAGCAGGTACAGCCTGCCCTCACAGCAGAAAACAGAAACTTTTCTGCATTCTCTTTTTCCTCCTCAAAATACCAGTTCAAAACCGGCTCCCATTTTTCTTTTCCCATTGTATCCCCTGCCTTTCCTCTCTTACTCTCCGATTATAGAATATGGGATATTTTTGTCAATTATATTCGATTAAAGGTTCTGTTTTATACAATAAAGTGGTTCAGTTTCTCAATTATTTCTTTTCTTTTTCTGTTGTATCATAAAGAAAAAACGGAGGATTCAAAGATGATGACATCAAAAGAACGGGTACGCGCAGCCATAAGCTTTCAGAAACCGGACCGGGTACCGGCAGCCTTTGAAGCGGTTGGCACTGTGCAGAAAAAATTAATGGACCACTACGGCTTTTCAAACTATGACCAGCTTCTTGAAAAATTCCAGATTGATATTGTATCAGTCGCTCCCAAATACATCGGTCCGCCCCTGAAAGAATACACAAACGAAAAAGGACAGCTTGTCCGCCAGAGCTACTGGGGCTTTGAAGAAACCTTTCATAAAACAGACATAGACACCTACACCATGACTTCCTATTTTCCATTTCACGGAGCAGAAACAGTAGAAGACGTCCTGGCTCTTCCATTCCCTGACCCGGACTGGTTTGACTACGATTCTGTAAAAGAGCAATGTGAGCGCTACCCGGATAAGGCGATTATCACAGGACACGAAGGACCGTTCCAGATTGTCACCTTCCTTATGAATATGCCGGAATTTTTCATGCTTATGGTAGACGAACCGGAAGCTGCAAAATGTCTTCTGAACCGAATGGTAGATTTTGAGATGGAATATTACAGACGCCTTCTGGAAGCAGGGCAGGGAAAAATCGATATTATCCGCCCGCACGATGATTACGGCACACAGATTTCTCTTTTATTCAGCGTGGATATGTGGCGGGAATTTTTCCGCGAAAATACAAAGCGACTTACAGAGCTTACGCATAAGTACAATGCCTTTTATCAGCAGCATTCCTGCGGTGCGGTGCGCCCCATTATCCCGGAGCTTATTGACTGCGGCGTAGATGTTTTGGAACCCCTTCAGAAAGTAGAAGGGCTGGAACCACAAAGTCTCTATCAGGAATTTGGCGGAAAAATCGCATTCCACGGAGGAATCGACACCCAGAATCTTCTGCCAAACGGCACGCCGAAGCAGGTTCGAAAAGAAGCGGCTCATTACATCAATTCCCTTCACCATGACGGCGGCTATAAGCCAGAACTTTGAGGGAGACGTTCCCATTGAAAACATTGAAGCCGTATACAGCGCCGACCGGCGTCCTTCTGTTTAAGCACGAAACGTAAAAAGTACAGGCTCGCCTGAGCTCTGTACTTTTTACATTGATTCTTACAGTGTCTTCGCAACCTCTCTTAAAATCTCCTGGCTTGCAGACGGAATCCTTCCAAGACCGTCCGGCCCTACGTTTAATAAATAATTAATTCCCATTCCGTTTAATTTTTTCTTAATTTCCGCGATTTCCCCTGCACTCTTCCAGTTCTGATCCCACGCGCAGTATCCCCAGCTGTCATTCATAGTTGCCGCAGTCTCGTAAAGACCGTACGGAGAAGGCTTAAATCCGTCAATCTCATTCATCAAAGCCGGATCAAATTCTGTGTTTTCCGGCATTTCTTTTGGAATTTCATTATCCCCCAGAGATACATAATCGTAAGCTCCGTTTCCAAGTCTGGAATTAATGAGACAATTCGGCTGATATTTTTTTACCAGCTCAAAAATCTGGCGGCTGTGTTTTTCTTCCAGAGTCATGGGAACATCAAACCAGATGAGGCAAAGCTCCCCGTAATTTCTTAAAATCTCTTCCACCTGCGGATAAATTTTATTCCGGAAGCAGATGTCAAAATCCTTCTTCTCATTTTCCGGAAAATCCCAGTCATTGCACCAGGCTGTTCCCGAGCATGGAATATGTCCGGATAAATATCCGCCTCCGTGCGGCTCATGCCAGTCAAGATCCTGAGAATAATAAAGTCCCAGCTTCATTCCGTGTTTATAACACGCCTCTGCGATTTCTCCCACTACGTCCCGTCCGAAAGGCGTCGCGTCCACCACATTAAATTTATCCACTTTTGAGTGGTACATGGCAAAACCTTCGTGATGCTTGCTTGTCACTACGAAATATTTCATGCCGCAGTCCTTTGCAAATTTTACCCACTCCTCCGCGTCAAAATAAATGGGGTTAAAAGCAGACGCCAGTCTCTCATAATCCGCCTTTGGAATCCGAAGGCAGGTCTGGATCCACTCGGCATAGCTGTTGCTTCTTTTTCCCCTCCACTCTCCTGCAAGAAGAGAATAAAGTCCCCAGTGCACCATCATTCCGTACTGTGCTTCCTTAAACCATTTACGCATATCCATACGCCATTCCCTCTCTTTCGTCTCTTGTTTTTTGATGATTTTATAGTATACTAATAAAGAAATAATGTACATGGCATTTTTGTACGGAAAGATGGACTTTTTTTATGCAGACTTTTCACGCTTACCCCTTTTTAAATACAGAATGGGACTCTGTATCCCTGCAGATCTGGGAAAATGCAGTATTTACAGGAGACAGCTCCTGGTATTATCCTCACATGACTTCCCCCTTCAACCGCCTTTACTTTATTATGGAAGGGGAAATTTATCTGGAAAATGAAAAGGGGCGGAATCTTCTCCGCTCCGGACATATGTACCTTGTGCCTGCCGGCTCCTGCTATACTTACGGCTGCACAGATAAGGTACGTAAGTTCTATGTACATTTTAATACAGAGCTCCTTCCCGGCATTGACCTTTTCGGAGAACTTGATACGATTCTTTCCCTTCCTTTTGAGAAGCCCTTACTCGATAACATCTTTGCGGAAATGAAAAAGGAATCCTTATTCGGACTCCTTCATTTAAAAGCCATATTCTGGCAGATCATCTGTGATTTTTTTGAATCCACCTGCCAGTATCTTCATAAATTCCGGGGATACTACCGCCAGAGGGAAGCTATCACCTATATTTCGGAAAATCTTCAGGCAGGACTTCGCATACAGGAAATCGCGAACGCCCTCCACACGACCACACACCTTCTCTCCCGCACCTTCCGTCAGGATACCGGTCTTGGGTTAAAGGAATATATGGAACAGATGCTGATGCAAAAAGCCAGGCTTTTGCTTCTTTATACAAATCGTCACATAAATAAAATTTCAGAAGAGCTTGGCTTTTCCGACCCATTTTACTTCTCACGCTTTTTTAAGAAAAGAGAAAAACTGTCCCCCAGAGAATATCGTCTCCAGAGAGTGGCAGGAAAGATGAAGCCTTAAAAAATAAAAAAAAACGTCTCTTGT
>OCAM01001641.1_pt1 | contig 10083 bp, 8 predicted proteins | sample 1538281 | NCBI WGS metagenome assembly OCAM01 (sample SAMEA2580273, study PRJEB22360) | human gut metagenome | biome: human gut; feature: human-associated habitat; material: faeces | place: Denmark | collected 2008/2010 | reverse complement strand
GGAGAATTCTGACTTCATTTATATGCTCAATCAGGCAAGTGAGGACAGAAGTATTCTGGCACAGCGCCTGAATATCTCTCCCCATCAGCTTTCCTATGTCACAAATTCCGGTGAAGGTGAAGGATTGCTGTTTTACGGCAATGTGATTTTGCCGTTTGTTGACCGATTCCCGAAAGACATTGAATTGTACCGTATCATGACCACCAAATTGTCTGAGGTATCCAAAGAAAAGGAGGGGTAACAGATGGCGAAAAAACCTACCCGACTCCGATTTACCGAAGATGATCTGTCCAGTGGCGCTGTAAAAAAAGCCGCCCAAAAAGCTGAAAAAGCTGCAACAAAGGCAGAAAAAGCGGTAAATAAAATTACTCCGAAACGACACAGGAAACTGCGTCAGGATTCTGATATTACTGCCAGCAGAACTGCAAAATTGCGTTTTGGTAAGGCAAAAATGGATGATATTCCTCCAAAACCTTCCGGTGTCAAACGAATGGCAACCCATGCACCGGTAGATACCCTGTCTGCAAACGTCCACAAATCTATCTCTCGATATGAAGATGATAATGTGGGTGTTCAGGCAGCTCATCAGACAGAACTCGGTGCGGAAACTGCTTATCGTGTTGCCGATCATGCAGTTTACAGTCATAAGCTGAAAGCGTATAACAAGGCAGAAAAGCTGGTGAGCAAATCAGACAAGGCAAATGTGAATGCACTGTTTGAAAAGTTCAAAAAGGACAATCCCAATGCTTCTTCCAATCCGCTTTCCCGCTGGAAACAAAAGCATAATATCAAAAAAGAATATGCCGCAGCACGAGCCGGAAAAGGCGGCAAGACTACGGCAAAGGGTGCAGAAAAGACAGCAAAAGGCGCAAAAAGTTTGACACAAAAGATAGCAGACTTTTGTGTGACGCATAAAACAGCACTTCTTTGGGTGTTAGCGTTGGCATTGCTGTTCATGGTTGTGTCGGGAATGTTTTCTGCCTGCTCCACTATGTTCCAAGGCGGAACACAGGTAGTGCTGGGTACTTCCTTTACTGCGGAAGATGAGGACATTTTGGGGGCAGATGAAGATTATACAGCGTTGGAAAATGAGCTGCGAAGTCAGGTGGACAATATTGAGTCCACTCATCCGGGATATGACGAATACCGTTACTCTCTGGATGAAATCGGACACAATCCTTATGAACTTGCCGCTTATTTGACTGTCATGTTTGAGGATTATACTCGTGAAGAAGTACAGTCGGAACTTGTTCGATTATTTGAAGCACAGTATGAGCTGGAACTTGATGAGGAGGTTGAGATACGTTCTTATACTACTACCGATGAAGATGGCAACACCTCCACGGTTTATTATGAATATCGGATTCTGAACGTTACGCTGACAAACCACGGACTTGGCAGTGTAATCGCATCTTCCGGATTGACCGAAGATCAGATGGAACGCTATAAGGTGCTGCTGGAAACGCTGGGGAATCGCTCTTATTTATTCGGTGAGGATGTTTCCTCTGCTCCCGGAGGTGGCGGAGAATACACCGACTATGATATTCCGGGCGAAGCGCTGACTGATACTGCATTTGCCAATATGATACGAGAGGCAGAGAAGTATCTGGGGTATCCCTATGTTTGGGGCGGTTCTTCCCCATCTACCAGTTTTGATTGTTCCGGTTTTGTGAGTTGGGTAATCAATCACAGCGGTAACGGTTGGAGTGTTGGCAGGCAGACTGCGAACGGTTTGAAAAATCTCTGCGATATTATTCCGCCTTCCGAAGCAAAACCGGGAGATTTGGTGTTCTTCCAAGGCACTTATGCAACTTCGGGAGCATCTCATGTGGGAATTTATGTAGGTAACGGGATGATGATTCACTGCGGCGATCCAATCTCCTATGCTTCCATTGAAACAAATTATTGGCAAAAACATTTTTATTGTTTTGGCAGAATCCCCTAAACTGCCGGAAAGGAGAACTTTATGGGTGCAAAATTAGAAAGACTTGGTGCTGAACTTGCAAAGGCACGAAAAAAGAAAGAGCAATGGGATTCCAGAGTCAAAGATTTGGAGCGCAGATACCGTGAGGAAGAAAATTCTGAGATTCATGAGATGGTACACGCTGCGAACCTAACCCCTGACCAGCTTTCGGAGTTGCTTCGTATGTTTTCAGAAGATACTGCACCAAAACCGGAAACCATTCAGTCTGTCACAAAGGAGGAAACTGCACATGAAAATTAAATGTCTGGGAACAACTTGTATGGCGCTGCTTTTGAGCATTGGAATATTTTCCACAACAGCATTCGCCTATGCTTCGGACGCTCCTGCCGAAACCGTGCCGGAATCGACTGATGAAGCGGTAGAGGAACAGCCGATGAAGCCACTTACACCGGATGGAAATATGACATTGGTGGATGATGAAGGAGAACGCCCTTCTGTGGGAAAACAGTTTATCACTGTTGTAACGAAAACCGGCAATTATTTTTATCTCATTATTGATCGTGATGATGAAGGTAAGGAAACAGTTCACTTTTTGAATCAGGTCGATGAAGCTGATTTGATGAAACTGATGGATGAAGAAGAACTGGAACAGTTAAAACCGGTCGAGGAAACTAAGCCAACGCCTGAGCCAGAAACCAAACCGGAACCTGATACGGAAGCTCAAGAACCTGAGCCTGAAAAGAAGCCTAATATGCTTCCTGCCATTTTGACAATTCTTCTGCTTGCCGGAGGCGGTGGCTTTTATGCTTTCAAGAAGTTCAAAGATAAAAAAACAGAAAAAGCACAGGAAAAACCCGATCCGGATGCCGATTATGTCGATGAGGAAGATTACGGATATGAGGAAACCGACAGCTATTCCTCCGATGAAGATACTGATGAATATTTAGATGAGGAGGATAACAATGAGCCGGTATAATTTGTTGCGACGCAATGCGACATCATGCGACAAAATTCTCAAATGCTGGTAATAAAAACACCACATCAGTTATAAATTTTATATCCTTTAAGGAATATTATCGGTATTTCACGAAAATAATCATCAGCGGACAGCCTTCGGGCTGTCTTACATAGGTATCTCAATCATTCTCGTTAAAAAAGACGGAGATATTTTATAAATAAGGCAAACCTTTACTACATAGCAGTCTTACACACTATTGTGTATGACTGCTTTTTTTATGTGCGCCTTGCGGCGCACGTTTCTAACGGGTGAAAGTCCCCAATCCGCCCTAGTAGTGGGAAGGATACAGCCAAGACCAAGGGTGTCCACTGTGAGGTGGAATCTGAAGGAAGGTGGAGGCAAATCTCTGGTCTGACGGACAGAAATCACATCAGGCTACAGTTGAGGATAAGGCTGCATAACAAACCAAAGTCCAATAGCTACTCGGAATTAATTATAGTAGATGTGGCAGATATATGGAGAGAAAGTGACGTGTGGTACCAAGGGAGGTCTCGTCAGCAAGTGGAAACAAAGTATGAAACTTGTAGTAACAACGAATGGCGAGAAGTCAGCAGAGGTCATAGTACCAAGACAGTTGCAAACGTCATGGGAAGGACTGAACTTTAGGAGATACAAGCTAATGAATGCAACTGAAAGTAGATTTAAGAATAGACAACTTCATATGGAAGACTATCTGCAAATGGTATCTGCGGAACAGAAAGAGTATGCAGAAGTGTTCGACTACCGTAAGATTGCTGAAAAGAGCAGTATCATCACAGACTATTGGACGGACAATCTGTTGGATTTGATTTTACGAAAGGATAACCTGAACAAGGCTTATAAGCGTGTGAAGTCAAACAAGGGTGCAGGTGGAACGGATGGAATGCAGGTAGATGAACTTCTGCCCTACCTAAAGGAAAACCAGGAAACCCTAATCCGGCAGATACGGAATGGCAGATATAAGCCAAACCCAGTCCGTAGGGTAGAAATACCCAAAGAAACAAAAGGCGAGTACAGAAAACTGGGAGTTCCAACAGTGGTTGACCGAGTAATCCAACAGGCAATCACACAGGAACTAATGCCAATCTGCGAAGAACAATTCTCGGAGAATAGTTTTGGATTTCGACCACAAAAAGGGCAACATGACGCCCTCAGACAGTGCCAAAAGAACGTAAACGATGGCTATGTATATGTAGTAGACATGGACTTGGAAAAGTTCTTTGATACAGTGTGTCAAAGCAAACTGATAGAGGTATTGTCAAGAACCATCAAAGACGGCAGAGTGATTTCACTTGTACACAAATATCTGAATGCGGGAGTGCTCGTAAAAGGAATGTTTGAACGTACAGAGATCGGAATGCCACAAGGTGGTCCGCTTAGCCCATTGCTGAGCAATGTTATGCTAAATGAGTTGGATAAGGAATTGGAACGCAGAGGACACAGATTTGTGCGGTATGCGGATGATTGTATGATTTTCTGCAAAAGCAGAAAAAGTGCAGAAAGAACCTTGAGCAATATACTCCCATTTATTGAGGAGAAGCTATTCCTCAAAGTGAACAGGAAGAAAACAAAAGTGTCCCATATCAGCAGAGTGAAATATCTGGGATATACTTTTTACAGATATCAAGGAAAATGTAGATTCCGAGTACACCCGAAGTCAGTTGGGAAAATGAAAGAAAGAATCAGAGAAATAACTGACAGACATAAAGGCATCAGCAATGAGAAAAGGGAAGAAATGTATCAACAGTTTGTAAGAGGATGGGTGGAATACTACAAACTTGCAGACATGAAAAGCCTTCTCAAAGAAACAGACCAATGGGCAAGACGCAGAATAAGGGCTGTATACTGGAAACAATGGAAGAAACCAAGAACGAGATACCGAATGCTGAGAGCACTAAAATGTGAGCACTGGGTAGCGAGAGAAATGATAAGATGTAGAAAGGGTTACTGGAGAATGGCTCAGGTGATCGGGAGCGTCTTTAAAAATGAAATAGTAGTCAAACTCGGATATATGTCCATGTTTGACTACTATCTAATAGTTCGTGAAAACTAAAGAACCGCCGTATACTGAACGGTACGTACGGTGGTGTGGGAGGTCGGCTAATCAACTAATGGTTAGCCTCCTACCCTATTTTCCAGAAAGGAGCAGATGCAAATGAAATTAGTGTTGGCTGAAAAACCATCTGTTGCACAAAGTATTGCCAAGGTGCTGCGTGCAACAAAACGTGAGGACGGATATTTGGAGGGCAACGGCTATATAGTCAGCTGGTGCGTGGGGCATTTGGTAGAGTTATCTCAACCGGAAGCCTATGACGAGAAGTATCATAAATGGGTGTATGCAGATTTGCCGATCTTCCCGGAACAATGGAAATATCAAGTGTCTGCCGCTACCAAAAAACAGTTTGGGATTCTAAAAAAACTGATGGAGCGAAAAGATGTAGAGAGCCTTGTGTGTGCGACGGATGCCGGACGTGAGGGTGAACTGATTTTCCGTTTGGTTTATCATCAATGCGGATGTAAAAAGCCGTTTGAACGGCTATGGATTTCTTCTATGGAAGATTCGGCTATTGAAGAAGGGTTTGAGCAACTGAAACCATCAACAGAATATGATGCTTTGTATGAAGCGGCATTATGCCGGGAGCGAGCCGACTGGTTGGTTGGAATTAACGCTACTCGGCTTTTTTCTACCCTTTATGGGCAAACATTGAATGTCGGACGGGTTATGACACCGACGCTGGCAATGGCGGTTATGCGTGAAGCTGCAATCTCTGCATTTAAGGCAGAACCATTTTACACCGTGGAGCTGATGTTGCAGGATTTCAAGGTGTCCAGTGAGCGTATAAAGCAAAAAGAACAAGCCGACGAGCTTTGCCGAAACTGTGTCGGATCAGTTCTGACTGTCACAAAGGCAGAAAACAAGGAAAAATCAGAAAAACCGCCTGCCCTGTATGACCTGACTTCTTTGCAGCGGAATGCGAACCGTGTACTGGGATTTACAGCACAGCAAACACTGGATTACACCCAGAGCTTATATGAAAAAAAGCTGGTAACCTATCCCCGTACCGACAGCCGTTATCTCACAAGTGATATGGAAAATATGCTGCCAGAGTTGGTGCAGTCTGTTTTTCACACATTCCCTGTGGATAAAGTGGAAAACATTCCGGTTTATCCAAGTCAAGTTATCAATAACAAGAAAGTTACCGATCATCATGCCATTATTCCGACCAAAGAAGTGCTGAAATATAATCTGGATGAACTTCCCAAAGGAGAACTGGCAGTTCTCAAATTGATTGCCACTCGCCTGTTTTGTGCGGTTGGAGAGCCATTTCGATACAGTGAAAGTGTGGTAGAACTTTCGGATGGAAACCATGTATTTTCTGCCAAAGGAAAAATAACAATACAGCTCGGTTGGAAAATCTTTTCTGTAAAATCAGATAATAAGGACAAAGATGATATAAAGCAGCTTCCTTCTCTTATGGTCGGCGAGGGATTGAGTGTTCATTCTGCGGAGGTTAAAGAAGGAAAAACATCACCGCCAAAGCATTTTACAGAGGATACGCTGCTGCAAAGTATGGAAACAGCCGGTGCAGATGAAATGCCGGAGGATGCAGAACGTAAGGGACTGGGGACACCTGCAACTCGTGCTGCCATTATCGAAAAACTGGTACGCATTGGTTTCCTCGAACGAAAAGGTGAAAAGAAAACCAAATACCTGATTCCCACCCATAAAGGTACAGCCTTAGTAACTGTGATGCCGGAACAGATTCAATCTCCATCCATGACTGCTGACTGGGAGCAAAAGCTGAGTATGATTGAGCATGGCGAATATGGAAGTCATGCCTTTCTAAAGGAAATTCAGGACATGATTTCTTCTCTGGTGCAAACCTATGAAACTGTGAAAGGAGCAGACGCACTGAAAGCAAAGGAAACGCATACAATAGGTGCTTGTCCTGTCTGCGGCAATCCGGTGGGAGAACGTCAAAAAGGCTTTTTTTGTTCTGACAGGCAGTGTGGATTTGCACTCTGGAAAAACAATCGCTATTTTGAGAGCATCGGAAAAAGTATGACAGCGGCAGTGGTACAAAAGCTGCTTTCTGATGGGAAAGTCAAACTGAAAGGCTGTAAATCTGCCCGTACCGGAAAAACCTATGATGCCATTGTTCAAATGGAGATTTCACCCGATGGGAAAGTCAGCTTTAGAATGGAATTTGAGAACGGAGGAAAACGCAAATGAGAAATGAATTTAACCCGGAGAGCAAAGACATTCGGTTTATTGACAGCCATTACAGGGATTTATTCCGAATCCCCGACGGAGGAACGATTCAGGTACACAGTTCGGATAATTCAGTAGTCATTAAACCCTGTAAGTTCATTGACGAATATCATACGCAGATTGGGAACAATGTGTTTCACATCTGCCAGTTTGCAGAGATTATGGAGCGTAACGGCAGTTATTATCAGGCAGAACCGGAGATTATGGGCGATGAAGCTGCATGGAAGGTTGGGCAGGATCGGTATTTGGCAATTCAGACCTGCGAAGATGGCTATGACTACACACTCTTTGATAAAGACTTCAAAGAGATTGATGGCGGTCAGTTAGATAATCCAGACTTGTCCATGCTGGAAGCAAGAGCTGAACTTTTGGATGATTTTGGACTTCAAATGAAAGAGCTGCGGGTACAGATCTATGAGGAAGTGTTGGAAAAAGCCGAAGCCGCAGAATTATCGCATCGTCCTTCCGTAGTGGCACAGCTAAAGCAGAGTTTGGAGTTGACAGGAACAGAAAAATCGACACACAGCCATAAAGAACCGGAACGATAAGGAGGAAGTTTATGTCACAGGAAAAAATTGAACGCTGGAATGAAGTAGAGGGAAACTTGGATAACAATGAAAAACTGCAAGCATTTTTGGACAGCACTACGGATATGTATGCAATTTTACAGCTTAGGCGTACCGATGATACGGTTTATGAACGCTTTGAATCCTATGATTCCTTGAAACGGCAAGGAAAAGAGCCGGATATTGACCATTACGATGTAGTGTATCTGGCTTCACTTTCTCCTTATGCGGATCAGACTGCCATGCTGGAAAGGCTATACACAAAGTTTAATGTGGATCACCCGGAAGATTTTCAGGGACACAGCTTGTCAGTCAGTGACATCGTGGCACTGAAAACGGATACTGTGGTATCGTTTCATTATGTAGATTCCATTGGTTTTCAGGAGCTTTTGGGATTTATGAAACCGGAAAATTATCTGAAAAATGCAGAGATGGCAATGGAGGATGATTATGGGATGCTGGACGGTATCATCAACAACGGAAAAGCACCTGCAACAGAAGAACGTCCTTCGGTATTGGCACAACTGAAAGAACAGCCTGCTTCCGAAACCCCATATAAGCCTGCCAAACCCCATCCGGAAAGGGAGATGGAATAATGAAACTCACCAGCGATGAAAAAATTTTAATGCTGCTGTACAGTCCGGGAACAAGAATCGGACTGTATGGAGCATTACAACAGATGAAAGAACAGCTTGAGGAAGATGAAACAGAACTTTTGGATTTGACCAATTCTGTTTTGCAGAAATTATCGGATATGGATGATGAAACTTTTGAAAAGCTGAATCTTTCACTGGATTTATAAAGATTGGAGGGAAATGATGAATCTTAAAGCGAGGTATTATTCCGGTGTGGCACGAAATACCATTAAAAAAATTACTGCCAATCGGGAAAACTGGACTTCTTTTCTGACTACGATGGCTCGGAACTATGAGTTCACCTATCCAGAACAGGTTATGATTTATGCGCAGCGTCCCAATGCTACGCTGTGTAAACCTTATGAGGAATGGAACACAGACGAGTATCGCCGCTATGTAAAAAGAGGTTCTACGGGAATTGCTCTTTTCGTGATGAATCAGGATAAACCATATCTGCGCTATGTCTTTGATGTTGCGGACACTGGTGTACGTCGTTCTTCCCCAACCCTTACGCCGTGGAGAGTGACCGATGAAAACCGTCGATTTGTGATGGATACTATGGAAAGCATTTTTCAGGTTCCGTCAGAAGGGATACTGGAATATCAGCTTGAAAATATTGCAATGAATCTTGCCAAAGAATATTGGACAGATTTCAGAAAACAAATCCTCGACATCGTTGCAGATAGCTTTCTGGAGGAGTATGATGAATATAACATCGAGGTAGCATTTAAGCCCGCAGTGGCAAACAGCGTATCCTATGCGATGTATAGCCGCCTTACTGAGAATCCAGACAACTATTTTGAGCATGAAGATTTTCAAAATGTATTCGATTTTAATACACGCCAGACGGTAAATGCTCTTGGCACAGCGGTAAATGCAGTCAGTTCCCGAATGTTTACAGAACTGGAAAAAGCCATTGAAGCCTTTGAAAAAACACGCAGTATGGAAAGGAGCAAGCATTATGAAAGAAATGACTTACAGACAAGCAGGGGATTACCTGATTCCGGACATCGAGCTGAAGAACACAGAAGTGAAACCGCTGGGCAAGTACGGCAGGATGCGGAGAGCCTCCCTGCAAGAGAACAATCCGATGCTGCTGAACGATCTGATTCTCAACGAGCAACTGTTTCCGCACCTGTGGGAGATCGACGAAACAGCACACCGCAGAGCGGAACAGTTAATGAGCGAGCTGTTGGAGAAGAATCCAGCACCGGACAAAGCAATACAGCAGATGGCATGGGTGCAGCACATGAACAGCCTGAAAGCACAGGCAGAGGAGATCGTGACAGCGGAGCTTATCAACAACTAAGTTTGAATCTTTTCCTATCGGAAGCAGACCAAATCAGCCTGATAGATGAAGCAGAGAGCAAAATGCCCTCTGCTTTTTCTTTTACACAGGAACAGGTAGAACAAGTGCTTATACTGGGTGGGAATTCTTCCAATCACAGAATGTCAGTCGCTCTCGAATATATGAAAGGCAAATCCATCGAAGAAATTGCAAACCGTTTGCCTGAAATATACCACGGAAGCAACGGCTATCGTTTGGACAACATGGAGATGTCTGTGTGGTTCGATAAGCAGTGTATCCACCTTGCAAGAGGAAAAACTGCCCGTTATGCCCCATCCAGACAGATTGTTTCATGGCAGGAAGCAGCCGAGCGGATTTGGAAACTTTTGGAGCTCTGGTA
>OCAM01001639.1_pt1 | contig 10085 bp, 7 predicted proteins | sample 1538281 | NCBI WGS metagenome assembly OCAM01 (sample SAMEA2580273, study PRJEB22360) | human gut metagenome | biome: human gut; feature: human-associated habitat; material: faeces | place: Denmark | collected 2008/2010 | reverse complement strand
CGTAACCGACAGCACCGGCGCCAAGGTACACATCCCCGCGGAGCTCAAAAGAATCGTCTTTCTCAATGCCTCCAATCTGGAAATCTTCGCCTCCATCGGTGGCAAGGCCGTCGGCAGACCTACCAGCACTTCATATCCCAACGACATCAAGGAAAGCATTAAGGACATCCCCGAAGTAGGCATGATCCACGAGCCGAATCTGGAAAAAATCATGAGCTTGAAGCCTGATCTGGTTGTAGGCACCAACGTACCCTTCCACGTAATGCTGCGCAAGCCTCTGGAAATGGCCGGCGTGCCGCTTTACCTGAACATGATAAACTCCTATGAGGATGTGCTGAAAAGCATAGACGATTTTGGCTGCTTTGCCGGCAGAGACAAGGAAGCTGCCGTCAAGCGTGCGCAGATAGAAAAGGAATATGCCGCGCTGACGCAGGACGTACAGAAGGGCAGGGGTCCGAAGGTGCTGATTATCTTCGGCTCGCCGGACAGCTTCAACATGTCCACCAAAAAGAGCTTTGGCGGTGATCTGGCAGAGCGTTTGGGTGCCGTAAATATTGCGGACAAGGCCGAAAACGTGAAGGACAGCAGCTACATTCCGCTGAGCATGGAATTCGTAGCCAAGGAAAATCCCGACATCGTGATGCTGATTACCATGGGCGGCAGCAAGGAAATTCTGGAGAAGCTGCGCGCCAATATGCGTGACAACGCCATCTGGCATGATGTAAACGCCGTGAAGAATAACCGTGTGTACCAGCTGCCGCCTAGTCTGTTTACCGTTAACCCCGGCACGCACACGATTGATGCGATGAAGATTATGAAAGAATATATGTATGGAGAGGCCAAGTAATGAGTAATGATGCCAAAACAAAAGAAAAAGTGCGCATAGCAGTGTTCTTCAGCTTGTGTATCCTGATCGTCGTAGGCATTTTCGTGAGCATCGGCAGCGGTACAGTGAGCCTTTCGGTGAGCGAAACATGGGCAGCACTGCTGGGCGAGGCGGATGCGGACACCGACCGCATTGTGAATCTCATCCGCCTGCCCCGCACGATTGTGACAGTGCTTGTAGGTGCTAACCTCGCTTTGGCAGGCTGCAATCTGCAGGGCGTGCTGCACAACCCGCTGGCAGACCCTGGTATCATCGGTGTGAGCGCCGGTGCGGGCCTGTTTGCGATGTTGATAATGCTGCTTTTCCCAGAACAATCTGCCATGGTGCCGCTGGCGGCCTTCGTCGGCGCCGTGCTTTCCACGGGCATCGTCTTTTTCCTGGCGTGGGAAAAGGGCATCAACCCCTTGCGCATGATTCTGGCGGGCGTGGCGGTTGCCACCTTCTTCGGCGGCGGTATGGCGGCGCTGAACGTATTTTACAGCGACAGAATCCAAGGCACGGTTATGTGGATGGCCGGCGGCTTTCAGGGGCGCAGCTGGGGGCATGTGGAAATGCTTTTGCCTTATAGCGCCATTGGTATTATCGGCACGATTTTGTGTGCGCGTTCCCTAAATGCGTTGCAGTTGGGTGATGAGCTGGCCAAAAGCTTGGGTGTGCGCGTCATGCGCATGCGCACGATTTTAATCTTTCTTTCCGCGCTGCTGGCGGCGGTTTCCGTAAGCGTGGCAGGCATGCTGGGCTTTGTGGGCCTCATCGTACCGCACATCAAGGGCGTGTGCCGTTATATGCAAAACGAGGTCAAGGCTAAGCTTGTGGCCTTCGAGCAGGGCGGCTTCCGCGGTGATTACAGCGTCGGCCTGGCCGAAACCTACAAACTGCTCGTGCGCAACCTGCCACAGAAGGATGCAACGCAGGAGGCAGGCGTGTACAACATCATTGGCGCCTCTGCGTGGCGCTACCGCATGGCAAGCGACATCTGGGAGGTAAAGAGCCTGCTGGGTGAAGCGCTGGGATTGCGCTGCAATGCCTGCCTTTGCTGCGATACCAGCGTAGACGAGCTGCAGGCCATGGGCAAGGCACAGGTAAATATTGTGCTGGGGAACGAAGGCCTGGCCGCTGCCCAATACCTTGAAGAAAAGTTTGGCACGCCGTATGTTTATGCCGTTTCCTACGGCTACAGCGGCACCGTAAGCTTTTTGGAGCAGGTAGGCGCAGCAGTTGGCAAGGCTTCTGAGCCCATAGTGCTGATGCGCATCAAAATGAAGGAAAAGGGCATGTCTATGCTCAGCATGTTTGCCATGATGGGCGGCAGCAAGCCAAGGCAGGCCGCTGTCAAGGGTGATTATGACCTGGTGCAGGGTGTGAGCACTTTCCTGGCGCAGGCAGGCATCACCGTGACGCATAAAATGTGCGCGCACAGCCTGAAGGCCATCACCGAACCGGCGGCAGATGTAGAAGCCTACGCCGAGGAGGGCGAATGGCTGCAGGAAATACGTGAGCTGCGCGACAAGTTGCTTTTCGCGGATGACGTGGCGCTCACGCAGGCAGATGCAAGCAACATGAAGGTGCTCATCAGCGCGCCGTTTATGAACGGTGTGGTGGCAACACACCTGCCGTTTATGGGCGAAAAGGGTGCTGATTTTCTGCTGGAACAAATCCAGGGTTATTATCAAAAGTAAAGTTTAAAGCAAAAGGAGGACATTATCATGAAACAAATTCCTGTAATTTTTTGGACCGGTACCGGTAACACACAAATGATGGCTGACGCTGTTGCAGAAGCAATTAACGCTGCCGGTGCGGAGGCTGTTGTAAAAAATATCAGCGAAATCACTGCTGACGAGGCTGCAGGCTATGACGCTCTGGCACTGGGCTGCCCGGCAATGGGCGCAGAGGTGCTGGAGGAATGCGAATTCGAGCCGTTTTTTACTGAGCTGGAAGGCAAGCTGGCAGGCAAAAAGGTAGCGCTCTTCGGCTCCTATGGCTGGGGCGGAAGCTACATGCAGGACTGGGAAGCACGCGTTAAGGATGCTGGCGCAACACTTGTAGCTGACGGCGTGTTGGCGCTGGGTGCTCCCGACGACGAAGCAATGGCTAAGCTGACGGAAGCAGGCAAGCTGCTTGCCGAATAAGGCTGAAGCAACACAAAAAACTGCCTTTCGATTTTCAGAAGGGCAGTTTTTTAGTGAAGCGCTTGCGTTATAGCAATTGGCAAATAACTTGCCTTGCGATATTATTTAAGAACACATCCTATTGACTTTATACCTGCTATATAGTGTAGACTGTATCATTATAAAATAAAGATTATCATGCTGCGGCAGCGTTTTACGCCGGGGACATCGGCAATAGCTGCTGCCCGCGTTTTGGAATATATATGAATAGAGGATAGGAAAGCTTTATGTTCAAAACATTTCTCAGCTATTATAAACCGTATAAGGGCATCCTGCTCTTTCTCGTGATTGGCTCATTGCTGCGTGCGCTGCTCGAACTGTTCTTTCCCTATGTAGTAAAGCTGATGCTGGAACAGCAGCTGCCGCTTAAGAATCTGCCGCTGCTCCTTGAATGGTCGGCAGCACTGCTTGCCATGTATCTGGTAAACTTCGGCATGCATTTCAGCATCATCTACTGGGCGCAGTCCATGAGCTATTCCATGGAACGCGATATGCGCCGCGATTTATTCAGCCATCTGCAGAAGCTGTCCTTCGGCTTTTACGATAAAAACAAAAGCGGTCAGCTGCTTTCGCGCCTCACCAGTGATTTGAGCGAAATTAACGGCTTCGCAGGCAATGCGCCGATTGATCTTATCGTCTGTGGGCTGACGATGCTTGGCACGATGGTTATTCTGATTTACATGAATCCTATGCTGGGCAGCCTTATTGCCTTCCTGCTTCTGGTGAAGGCGGTGCATACCGTTTTCGTCAACCTGCGCATGAAAAAGGCCTTCTTTGCCAATCGTGTGGCAATGGGCGAGGTAACGGGCAAGGCTGCGGAAAGCATTAACGGCGTGCGTCTGATCAAGGCCTTTGCCGGTGAGCGCAGCGATATGGCGCAGTTTATGGAAAAGGCGGATGCCTATCTGAAAGTATGCAAAAAATCCTTCAAAATAACATCTTATTTCGTCGGCAGTATGATTTTCTTCAGCAACTTTATCAATGTGGCGATATTAGTAGTGGGCGGCCTGCTGATAAATCAGGGGCTGATGAGCTTTGGCGAGCTGGTGGCCTTCTTCCTCTACGTGGGCCTGTTTATGAAACCGCTGATGCAGCTTTTAGGCTTCATTCAGGTATATCAGCGCGGTATGGCAGGCTTCAAGCGTTTTTATGAGCTGCTGCAGGAAAAGCCCGAGATTACTGATGCACCGGATGCTAAAATTTGCCCGCCCTGCAAGGGGAACATCACCTTTGATAACGTCAGCTTTGCCTATGCGGACGGCAGACCTGTTATCCGCAACCTTTCGCTGAGCGTGGCAGCAGGTGAAACTGTGGCCTTTGTGGGCGCTACGGGAGCAGGCAAAACAACTATTGCCAGCCTTTTGCTGCGCTTTTACGAGCCTCAGAGCGGCAGAATTCTGCTGGACGGCTGCGATATCCGTGAATTTACGCAGGAATCGCTGCGCAGGCAAATCGGCCTGGTGCAGCAGGATGTCTTTCTCTTCGGCGACAGCGTGCGCTACAACATAGCCTACGCCAAACCGGATGCGACAGCGGACGAGGTGCAGGCGGCAGCGAAGGCTGCGGCGGCGGATGAGTTCATTCAAAAGCTGCCTGCGGGCTACGATACCGAGGTGGGTGAGCGCGGCGTGAAGCTGAGCGGCGGCCAGAAGCAGCGTTTGGCGATTGCACGTGTCTTTCTCAAAAACCCTCCGGTAGTAGTGCTGGATGAGGCTACAAGTGCGCTCGACAATATTACGGAGCAGCAGATACAAAAGGAGCTAGACGAGCTGGCGGTAGGACGCACCACGCTGATTATTGCGCACCGTCTTTCCACCATCCGTCATGCGGACAAGATTGTGGTGCTTGACGAAGGCGCTGTTGCGGAATGCGGCAGCCATGAGGAGCTGCTGGCGCGCAAAGGGCGTTATTATGATTTGTATCAGAAGGAGTAAAGCAGAGGCTTGCGGATGCAGGCGTACTGCAGAAGATAATAAAATAGCGCACGCTGTTGCTAAAGCGTGCGCTGAGAATACAGAAAACCCATGTCTTGCCGATTTCGGCTGGACATGGGTTTTTGAGTTTGGGTTTAATTTTTTATTTTTGTATTAGGCTTGCTTTACGTGCTTAAGCTTCTTCCTTCAGCTTCTCCACATCAGCGAAAGACAAATTTGTAAGCTCAGCGATAACCTCGAGAGAATAGCAGCCTTTGGCCAGCATGCGCTTAGCAGTAGCGAGTTTCTCTTTAGCAAGACCGATAGCTTCACCTTCAACAAGGCCGATTTCCTTGCCTTTGGCAATACCCACAGCTTCGCCTTCACGTCTTTCATCTAACAAACGTGCTTCCATAAGCATAAATTCTCGCCTCACTTTCGTATCTAATTTGAGATAGCTGATTTCATCGTCAATCTGTTTAGTGAAATCAGTATTAGAGTGGTTAAGCGTCTTCCTTCAGCTTTTCCACATCAGCGAGAGATAAATTTGTAAGCTCAGCGATGACCTCGAGAGAATAGCATCCCTTAGCCAACATGCGCTTAGCAGTAGCGATATTGGCATTTGCTTCACCTTCGGCAATACCTTCACGTCTTTCGTCTAACAAACGAGCTTCCATAAGCATATATTCTCGCCTCACTTTCGTATCGAGTTTCAAATAGCTGATTTCATTATCAATCTGCTTGGTGAAATCAGTAGTTACAATGTGATTGTTTACATAATCATAAAAGCTTTTGAGATCCTTAGAGATTTCGCCATGCGTACCCTTAGTGTTCAAAATCATGGTGGTTGCTTTATCCGGAAGCTCCAGCTCCAAATCCTCCAGGCAGCGCTTTTTAAAAGTATAGACATAATTACCATTTTCAAAGAAATCAAAAATACAGATGAAAATGATAAAGGTCGGCGGCAATAGGTCATAAGGCTAGCCTGCCTGCAGCAAATCAAAATCAAGCAGCGCCTGATAATAGCGCGAGCGTTTGGGCAGAACGAAGGCTTTGGTTTGGGGATTCTTTTTGTTTTTTACCTGCATTTCCAGATTATAGTGTGTGTTTTTATCGTCCGCTACGATGATATCAAGGCGGATGCCGCGACTGGTGTACTCAGGCTCAAGCGTCTTTTCTGCCTCAATGTAGTTAATGTCAGCAATTTCTATCTGCAGCAGTTCCTCCAGCAGATGCTTGCAGATGCGTTTGCGTGACATAACCTTTTTGAAGATGAAGTCGCTTTGAATCGTCATGTTTGCAAATTTTGTTGCCAGGTCTTGCATGGTTTTTCTTCTTTCATTTTAACACAGATGCAATAAAAAATACATAAGCAGCGCAAAAACAAAAAAAGAGCAGTACCCTGACGATAAAAAAATCGTCAGTTTGTACTACTCTTAGAATGTACCAGATAAATGGCCTTGCTTAAGCTTCTGCAGAAAATGCATCTGCAGGATATACTGCTTATTTAATTGTCCGCAGGTAAATGAACTTGATGCGTAAGATTACTTGCGGTTTTGAAGAACTTAGTTTAAGTTTACTTGAAATACAGGGGAATGTCAAGGGAGAACAAGACTTGTGCCTGCTGAAATTTTCAGCAAGGCAGTTTTTTTATAAACACTATAATCTCAGCTCTATTCTGCTTTAACCTTAAACACAATTGCATACAGCACCGGCAGTACCACCAGCGTCAGCAGCGTTGCACCTGTCAGGCCGCAGGCAATAGCTACAGCCATTGCATTCCAGAACTGGCTGGCGAACATCGGAATCAATCCCAGTACCGTAGTGAAAGCCGCCAGCATAATCGGACGGAAACGCACAATCGCCGATTCCGTAATCGCCTTGGCAGGCTCCATCCCGGCATCAAGATGCTGCTGAATCTGGTCAACCAGCACCATACTGTTACGGATAATTGTACCGGTGAGCGCCAGAATACCCAGCTCCGCCATAAAGCCCAAAGCGGAATTGAACAGCAGCAGGCCGAAGATAACGCCGATTATACCCATCGGCGCCGTCAGCATAATAACCAGCAGCTTGCGGATATCCTGCATCTGCAGCATAATCAGAACGACAATCAGCAGCAGCATCAGCGGTATCGGCTTCATCAGATAATTCAAGGTATCGTTGCTGTCCTCCAGCGAACCGCCGACCTCGATGCTCATGCCGGCAGGCAGCTCCTTGCGCAGAGGCTCCAGCTCCTTATACACCTGCTTGGTAACATCGTTGCCGGTAACGCCGTCAACAATACCGCCGTTGACGGTAATTGTAGGACGCAGGTTGCGGCGCCAGATGATATTGTTCTCGCTGGTGTAATCAATATGCGCGATTTGAGACAGAGGCACAGTACCCTGGCTCGTAGGAATGGAAATAGTTTCCAGCTGCGAAATATCTGCGCGCTGGTCAGGCTGCAGGCGGAAAACGATACCAATCTGCTGGTCGCCCTCCAGATAGGTTGCTACGGTATAACCGGATACCTGAGCCTGCAGAGCGTTGGCCACAGTCTGACGTGTGAGTCCCATTTGCAGCAGCTTGTCATTGTCGACCTTCAGCTTAACGGCGTTGGTCTGCTCCAGCCAGTCAAGACGTGTCATGTTGACGTAGGGATTAGTGGCCATCACCTTGCGCACCTTCTGCGCATATTCCTTAACCTGCGCATCGCTGTTTCCGCTGACGCGGATCATAACAGGATAGGGAGCAGGCGGACCGAGCGGAATCGAGCGGGAGTAAACTATAGCCTCCGGCAAATGCTCGGCAGCAAGCTCGCTGATGCGCTTCTCCAGTTTTTTGCGGTCTTCAACGCTTTTGGCAACAACTACGAGCTGTGCATAGTTATCACGCGGCTGTACCGGGTCGATTACCAGCACAAAGCGCGGTGCGCTTTCGCCTACGTAGGTGGAAACGTGGTCTAATTCTTTATCGTCTTTAATCAGATTCGTCAGCTTGCGTGCCGCGGCATCAGTTGTTTTAATCGAGCTGCCCTCAGGCATATTAAGCTCTACCAACAGCTCCGGACGTACGGAGGCGGGGAAGAATTCCTGGCTGACGAAGCGCAGCATGAACATGGAAAGGCCAAGCATCGCCAGCGTAATGCCGATAACCGTGATGCGGTGTCCCAAGGCCCAGTGCAGCAGCTTGCGGAAGGCGCTGTAGAAGCAGTTGTCATAAGATTCCTGCTTGATAACTGTAGGACGTATCCATTCATAGCCCAATACCGGTGCCAAGGTTGCGGAAACAAGCCAGGACAGCATCAGGGTTACGGTCATAACCGGGAAAAGGCTGTAGGCAAATTCCGAAGCGCTGGCCTTGGAGAAGGCAATCGGCATGAAGCCGAGGCAGGTAATGGTGGTGCCTGTCAAAAGCGGCCAGGCGCAGGTTTTGAAGGCATAGGAGGCTGCTTCCTTACGAGGCATGCCTTCGGACATTTTTACTTCCATCAGCTCAACGACGACGATGGCGTCATCGACCAGCATACCAAGGGAAACAACCAGTGCGCCTAGGGATACCTTATGCAAATCGATGCCCAAAGCGAACATTGCGCAGAAGGAGCCTAACAAAATCAGCGGGATGCAGCAGGAAATTACGTAACCGCTGCGGCGTCCGAGCGTCATCAGGCTGACTACCAGCACGATGATAATTGCCTCGTAAAGGCTTTCGGAGAATTCGCTGATGGATTTTTTTACTACCTCAGGCTGATTGGCAACCTGATTAAGCTCCAATCCGAGCGGCAGCTCCTTTTGGATGCGGGCGATTTCCTTGGCCAGATTTTCACCGAGCTTGATGTTATCGCCGCCGTCCTCCATAGAAAGAGCAATGCCGACTGCGGGCTTGCCGTTATAGTACATCATTGTTTCCGGCGGGTCTGCATAACCGCGGGTGATGGTTGCGATATCGCCCAAGCGGAAGACACGGCCGTTGGCATTGATGGGGATGGCAGCAATATTTTCCACGCTGTCGGGGCTGCCGGTAATGCGCAGGTAGGAGTTGGCTGTGTCGGCCTCAATCATACCGCTGGCATTGACCGAGGTCTGTGCTTTGATAGTGTTGGCAATACTGTTGATATCCAGTCCCAGCTGTGCCAGCTTGGCAGTTTGCATCTGCACGAAGATTTTCTCCGGCTGCACGCCCACCAGCTCAACCTTTTTGACATCAGGCACGCTGAAGAAGTCGAGCTTAATTTTTTCGGCGTACTTACGCATATCCTCATAGGTGAAGCCGTCACCGGTAATGGCGTAGATATTGCCGTAAACATCATCGAAACGGTCGTTATAAAAGGGGCCTACGGTACCCGAAGGCAAGTCCTTTTTGCCGTCGTTTACGATGTTGCGCAGCTCCAGCCAGCGCTGACGTACCGTGTTGCCGGCAACCTCATCCTTGAGCGCTACGGTAATAACGCAGACGCCGGGACGCGAATAGCTGGTGATTTTCTTAACCTGCGGCAGACTTTGAATCTGCTTTTCCAAAGTATTTGTCAGATGCATTTCTACATCCTTGGCGCTGGCACCGGGCCAGGCTGCGGATACTACCATCTGCTTGACGGCAAAGCTGGGGTCCTCGCTGCGTCCGAGCGATTTAAAGGAAAACATACCCATAATCAGCACAAGCACAGCGAAGAAGTAAACTAACTGGCGATGGTTAATAGCCCATTCTGCCCAGTTGGCATGATGCTTTTCGTTGTTTGACATCAGATATCACCGCCTTTGGTCAGACGTACCTGTTGGTTATCGACAAGCTTGCTGAGGCCGGCGGTTATCAGAATATCACCCTTGTTTAAGCCGCCTGCTAAACGTACGTTGTTGCCTACATAGCCGGCAACCTTAACGTCCTGCAGCACAGCGCGGTTATTGCGCACCAGCCAGACCTGAGTCTTGCCGTTTACCTGATACAGTGCGGTAGCAGGAATAACAATCTCGTCCTCGGACGCCGCAGCGTCCTTAAAGCTGACCTTGGCAGTCATGCCGAGCTTGGCTGCTGCAGGCAGCTGCGGCACAGCAACGCGCACCTTATAGGTACGTGTAATGCTGTCGGCAATAGGCGAAATTTCGCGTACAGTGCCCTTCGCCGTAACATCTGGAAGCGCCC
>OCAM01001619.1_pt1 | contig 10268 bp, 5 predicted proteins | sample 1538281 | NCBI WGS metagenome assembly OCAM01 (sample SAMEA2580273, study PRJEB22360) | human gut metagenome | biome: human gut; feature: human-associated habitat; material: faeces | place: Denmark | collected 2008/2010 | reverse complement strand
ATCGAAATGCCAAAAATCTGAACGATGATTATTATTGCCATATGTAGAATTAGGAGCAATACGCGGATAACGTGCATTGGTATTAGTAGGAGTCCAATAGTTTGTTTGTACGGAAAGTGGTGTTTGTCCGTCTCCTGAAGTACTTAAGCCAAAAGAATACGGTTCTGAGTAGTAGGCGTCGACACCTGAAACTCCTTGAAATAAAATTTCCAATGACCACTTTTTGTAATCGAGGCTTATGTTGGCAAAATAATTTAATTTAGGTTGCTCGTCACCACGGATAACACGGTCGTCAGTAGTTATTTTACCGTCTTTATTTGTGTCAAGATAGTGTATATCTCCTGGTTGTTGTCCATCATAAATAATTACACCATCTTTAGGTATCCAATTACCGCTTTCGTCTTTGCTAAAATCACTTTCCTGTAATAAGCCGGCTGTCGGATAAACATAAAAGCTTTTTAAAGCATATCCTACTGTGTTTATATTATCTCCGTTATCATACGGACCTCCGTACAGTTCTTCGATTTTATTTTTGTTTTGAGATAAACCTCCATGAATGTTAAAACCAAAATCTTTGGTTATCTGTTTGTTGTAATTGAGATCAAGTTCCCAACCGCGGTTTCTTAATTCTCCGGCATTCATTGGTACTTTTTCAATACCACCAACATATGAAATAGGAGGAGTTATGATAAGATCGGTTGTCAATTTATCGTAGTAATCGAATGTAATATTGATATCTTTGAGTATTCTGATGTCTGCACCGACATTGAGCATATTTACTTTTTCCCATGTTATGTCTGGATTACCATAAGTTGTTTCATTTCCGTTTGATGAATTGATCAAAGATTGATATTTGTATAGACCGATGTTTTCATTTCCCAATAAACCGTAAGATGCTCTTAGTTTTAATTCATTTAACCATTTTGCGCTTTTTATGAATTTTTCTTCATGTATATTCCAACCTGCACCGACAGAAGGGAAAACTCCATATTTATTACCTTTCCCAAAGCGGGATGAACCGTCACGACGAACAGTTGCTTCCAATAAGAAACGACGATCGAATGTATAATTAGCTTTGCCGAATACAGAGACCATTGACCATTGATCCCAGTCTCCATTATTTGTTAATTCCTGATTATATCCCCCTATAACAAATAAGCGGTGTTTGTCTTTCTCAAATGTATATTCAGCGGTAGCTCCTACGTAATAATAACTAGAGCGGTCTTTACTTGCATTATTGATTGAGCTCCAGGTTTCGAGTAAAGCACCGGAAGTATAATCAAAAAAGTTGTCGTTGGCGATTAGTAGCACTACTACTAACGCGATACGAATATTGACCTCTTAAGATTAACTTGGGAATAACTTCCCAACGAGGTGCAATATTGATACTTACATTATCTTCCAATGCTTTAAATTGTCCGCCACGATCAATTAATGCGGCTGGATTACGTTGTTCAGGACGGTTGCCGTAAAATACGATATCGCTTCCTTCTTTCATCGGATAGCGTGTAACTGTATTTGGGGGAGTACTATACATATAAGAAATAATAGAAGAAGTGTATGCTCCATCTCTGTACATGGGCTCCTGACGATTGGTACGGTATGAATTAAAGTCCATATTGACTGACAGGTTGTCAAGTAAACTTACAGATGTATTGGCACGTATGTTGATACGATCAGAATTGGCTTTTTCGACCAGACCCTCGTTTTTAAGGTAATTAGCAGTTAATGCGAAACGAGCCAGATTGCTACCACCGGATACAGATACGGAGTGACTTTGAACAGAACCTGTTTTGAATAAAAAATCTGCCCAGTCCACATCCGGATATTTAACAGGGTCTACTCCTTTACGTGTATTGTCTATTTCCTCTTGTGAATAGATAGGGTCACCTCCGATATTTGTATTGGCAGCATTCAACATTTCCATATATCCTGCACCATCAATAAATTCGGGCAGATAAGTTGCTTTTTGGATTCCGAAATAACCGTTATATGAAACATTTACTTTACCCGGGGTTCCGCGTTTTGTTTTTACAACAATAACTCCGTTTGCTGCACGGGCTCCATAGATCGCGGCTGCGGCGGCATCTTTTAGTACGGTAACACTTTCGATGGTATTTGGATCAATACCGTCCACTAATACAAGAGGGTCACTATTCGTTGTTAAGGAAGATATACCGCGGATTTTAATAGTTGCGGCATCTGCACCCGGTAAACCTGAACTTTGAGTTACATTCAAACCTGTTATACCTCCCTGTAATGATTGGGACAAAGATGTAATAGGCTTTGTAGTTAGATTTTTACTTATATCCAGGGAAGATACGGATGAAATAGTATTTAGTTTCTTCTCCTCAGAAAAACCAGTTACGATAATTTCATCCAAAGTTTCACTGTCTTCACTCAAAGAAACGCTTAAGTTACTGATTGCACGTGAAACAACATATTCATATTCTTTGAATCCCAGAAAGTTGAAAACAAGTATGTCTCCACGTTTTGCTTTAATAGAAAAATAACCGTTCTGGTCACTTATTGTACCAAGTTTTGTCCCTTTGATAGAAATGTTTACACCAGCCATCGGGTAAGGAGGTTCTGAATTTTCCAATACCTGACCTTGGACTGTCCAAGGTCTATCATCAGCCTGGCTGATGATAGTGGATTGTACTTCATCTTTTGCTTTTTTTGCAATAGCGATATAATTGTCTATTTGCTTAAAAGTATATCCGTCTCCCAATACAGCAGATAATGCTTCTTTTATATCGGAAGTTTTAATGTCTACGGACACACTTTTATTTGTGGCTAATTCTTCTGTACTGTAAGCGATTTTAATACCGGATTGCTCTGAAATAGCATCCAGTATTTGTTCCATCTTTGCGTTCTTGAAAGATAGAACTAAGGTATAATTTTGTTCGAAGACAGATTCAAATGCAAAAGCATTGAATGGAACTGCCAATATAAAACAGTTCAGTAAAATGATAAACAATGATCGTTTTAAGACTTTTTGTGCTTTGCTGAAGTCTTCCGATGCTTTTTTTTCCATAAATTTGTAATTTACAGGTTAAACTAAAATGATTTCGTTTTTTTGATCTGTTAGCGGAGGTAGTATCTGATCCATACTGCCTCTGTTGCTTTTCATAATATTGTTATGTCATGATTATTGTTCCTCCTTTATTTTTTTGATGTTAATAATATTATTTGTTCTCTCGAGTTTGATGTTGGAAGTATAACTGATTACTTCCAAAAGCTGATCTAGATTTGTTTCTCTCTCCGCTATAAGAGAATAATGATTATATTTTAAACTTTCATCTTCGTAGTTAACAGAAAAATCATACCACCGCTGGAGTTTTTTGACAATATCTTCCAGTGTTGCATCTTTAAAGATATATTTTCCATCTATCCAGGATGTAAATAGTTCAGTATTTACTATTCGGATATCAGTTTTTGCATTGTCTCTATTATATGTGAATTGTTCGGAAGGGGTAATAGTCACAGTTTTTTTGTTTTCAGTTTTGACAGAAACAGATCCTTCTATAAGTGTTGTACTGATCGTCTTATCAGCAGTGTAGCAGGAAACGTTGAATGAAGTTCCCAATACTTTTACTTCCATGCCATTCGCGTTGACAATAAAAGGTTTTTCCTTATTTTTTGCAACCTCAAAAAATGCTTCTCCTATAAGAGTTATCTCTCGCTTGTTACCAACGAACCGGGTCGGGTAGGTTATTTCTGTTTCTGAATTTAACCAAATACGGGTTCCGTCGGAAAGTAATAGTTGATATGTTTTTCCCTTAGGTATGACTAAATGATTATTTTGTATTGTTATTTTTTCCTCTTCTTCTTGTGGTTCATAGACTAGTTTATTTTTTGCATCGTTTTTAATTACCACATGTTTTTCCTGCATGGAAAAAGATTCTTCTGTTAATGCTATTTTTTCTCCATTCTCTAAAAGTAATGTAGGTTGACTAAATTCTTCCATGTTGACTTCATGGATAGTGGATGCCGGTTGTTTTGAAAAATAAATCATACCGGCAAATACAATAATAGCGACCATTGCTGCATAACGTGTCCAAACAGGCAGTCTGAATGTTTTCTTTTTAGCGATGGTCTGTTTACGGACCTGCTGCCAGGCGAATTCCGTATTGAATGTTTTATTTTTGTTCTTATGCGATGTGACTTGATATAATCGTTTGAGTTTTTCATATTCGGCCCGGTTGGCATCAGATGCGTCCAGCCATTCCGTAAAGATACGGCGCTCTTCATCTGTAGCCTCGTCAGCCAATATGGAATGTATAATTTGATATATTGTTTCAGAATTCATTTTTTCTTCCTTTTGTATTAATTACAATCGGGAAGAAAGAAATGGGTAGGTCAAATCAGAAAAAAAATAGAAAAAAAATAAAGGTCAGGTGTTTTAACTCCTCTTTCATGATTCGGAAAGCCTCTCCCAGATGATATTTTACGGTATTGACCGATATGTTGGATATTTCAGCTATTTCTTTGTATTTCAATCCGGTGATACATTTTAGCAGAAAGACTTTTCTGCATTTCTCCGGAAGTTTCTGCAATGCCAACTGTACCTCTTTTTGATAAATAAAATCGTCTTCATCGTCCAGTTGGAGATTCCATTCTTCCGTCAGCGAGGCAATGAAATCTTCTTTTATAATTTCAGATTTATAATAATTGATGCAACTGTTTCTGATTGCACGATAGGCATAAGGAAGAAATGTTTCCTGAGTAACAGTCAAATGCTTTTTCTCCCAGATTGAAATGAAGAATGTTTGAACAATATCTTCAGCAACCTGACTGTCAGTGATATATCTGCAGGCATAGTTACATAAAAGGGAGTAGTGGTCCCGGAATAGTTTTTCAAAGATTTGTTCGTTGGCTATCTCCATAAGTTTAAATAATCTGCAATGTTCGATAATTTTTTGAAGAAATACAAGTTTTATGCCAAATGAATTGAGTGGAGGATAGTCCTTTTCTTTTGAATACATTAGAACTATCAGTGAATGAATTTGTTATTTAAATAGAATCATAAACAAATAAGGCGATGAAATTTTTTATAGACACAGCGAACCTGGATCAGATCCGGGAAGCGAATGATTTGGGCGTGTTGGATGGTGTGACGACCAATCCGTCATTGATGGCCAAAGAAGGAATTAAAGGAGTGGAAAACCAACGAGCACATTATTTAAAGATTTGCGAGATCGTGGATGGTGATGTGAGTGCCGAGGTGATCTCTACCGATTATGAAGGAATGATCAAAGAAGGGGAGGAACTGGCTGCTCTGAATCCGCATATCGTAGTAAAAGTTCCTTGCATTGAAGCTGGAATTAAGGCAATTAAATATTTTACGGACAAAGGTATCCGTACGAACTGTACGCTGGTCTTTTCCCGTGGTCAGGCTCTTTTGGCGGCAAAGGCCGGGGCTACCTATGTCTCTCCGTTTGTCGGACGTCTCGACGATATATCCAGTGATGGAATTGAACTGGTTGCCAAAATAGTGGAAATGTATACTTATTATGGCTATGAGACGGAAGTGCTTGCTGCTTCTATCCGTAGCACACAACATATTATCCAATGTATCGAGGCGGGAGCCGATGTGGCAACCTGTCCGTTGGCTGCTATCAAAGGTTTGTTGAAACACCCGCTTACCGATAGCGGATTGGCAACCTTCCTGGCCGACTATAAAAAGGTGAACGGATAGGCCGTCGGTGACAAATTATATTTTCTTTGTTTTATAGGGGGCAGCAAAAAGTTTGTCACGGCTTATTATCAGCGTGTTACAGAGAAAATGGCTTACAACCAGGGTAAAAAAGTACCTGCTTTTGACCTCGAGTTTGTCACTATTAACATTTGAAAACACATAATTCCTGTCCGGTATATCACCGGGATGATATTGGAATGCGACCTCGGTGATGATGAAACGTCACCGGGGTGACATGATGCAAAAGCTATAGCTTTCGAGATTAGAAGCTATAGCTTTTGTCCTTAAAGTAAGTAGCCTTTGAGCTTAGTTGTTATTCACTTCTTAAAACTTTGACAGGATTGCCCGAAGCTGCTTTGTAAGTATGCCAGCTGACGGTGAGCAGTGTTATAAAAAGAACACTGAGTCCGCCGAGCAGGAAATGAAAGACTGACATATCGGTACGGTGGACAAACTGTCCCAGCCATTGTTTCAGGAAAAGCCAGGATACAGGGACGGCAACGATAAAAGCAATAGCGATCCAGCCGGCAAACTGTCTGTTCAGTGAGAACATAATCTGACATGTATCGGCTCCGTTAATTTTCCGGATACCTATTTCTTTACTCCGTTGTTCGGTTGCATATAGTGCCATGCCGAATAACCCGAAGCAAGTCAGGAAGATGCTGATTAGTGAGTACATGGTCAGAAGACGGGATAATCCGACAGATTTTTTGTTACGTTTCATGAAATCACTATAGGTATCCAGGTAGGAAAAGTATTTATCCGGATTTACCTTATTCCAGACTTCCCTGACGGCAGATAAGCCTTTTGCCTTGTCTTTACCCAAACGGATCTCTGCAAAATTGGCTTTTTTATCATTATCCTTTTCTATATAAAAGACAGCAGGGTTAACCTCTTCCGACAGTGAGTTGGCGTACAAGTTTTCCGTTATCCCTGCTATGATCCAGGGGATGGTGTTTACCCCGATTGTATCGTTCTTAAACGAAGTCTCATACCGGCTGAACAGCTGACCGATCGGATCTTCTCCTTCGGGAATCAGAAGTTCTGCATATCTCTGGGTCAGATAAAGAACTTTGCCATAACGGTCGACAGCCTCTTCGGGAGGCAGACCTTTCATGATTCTGATTTTCATTGTACTGAGATAATCTGTTCCTCCAAAGTATTGGCTTTGGGTGTAAAGGATTTCGCTGCCATCCCCGTGTCTGACGGTTATCGGAGCGATGCCGTACCATAGTAACGACATTTGGGAAGCGGAGGCTGCTTCTATTTCCGGTCGTTTTTTCAATTCGTCGACAAGGGCAGGTATATTGCAGTCTCCGTTGAAGTTTCCCACTTCGATTAAGTTGTGGTAACATTCTCCGCTGTGTTGAATAAAACGTAACTGACTGTTAACCGTCAGGGTGGATATGATCAATGCAATGGAGATGGCAAACTGTGTGATGGAAAGGGCTGCAATTATTTTCCTTTTCTTTCTGCCGGTAAAAAACATCCGGTAGTCGGAGGTCGTTAGTCCGGATATTTTGCGGCTCATATAGATGGCCGGGATAATAGAGAAGAAGAGTATAAAAATACCTATTACCGGCAATACCTGTTTGTCGAAAAAGAAAGAACTTTTCAGCGAACCTGAAACAACCTGGTTGAATACGGGGATCAGGTCATGGATAATCAGCAATGACAGCAGGAAAGCTGCAAATACCGTCATAAAAGTGTCGATGAAGATCTGTTTGCTTATCTCGCCGGAAGTGGCACCCATCAGTTTTTGCGTATGGATCATCCGTACCTGTTGCAAGAGACGGGAGAAATTCAGGTTGATGTAATTGAAACAGGCGATCAGAAAAATAAGAATGGCAGAAACCAGGCTGACATATAATAAGACGGATTGCCCCCTTCTGATCTGGGAGGTGATTTCTGTATTGTATTCCCTTTTTGAGAAATAATGGTCCGGTAGCGAGGTGAAATAGTAGTTGCCGCCTTCTACAAATAGTGGAATGTTATCTCTTTTCAGTTGTTCGGAAAACTTCTTGGTGTCGATCGGTTTATGGGTCATCAGTAAGGTGGTGCCTCCTCCCATATCTTTATCGGCAGCTATGGCATCGAAGGCGAGGTACGATTGTTCCCTGTTTTTTAATATGGCCCCGATCCGGTAGGTCCGGCTATAATTATCATTTAGCACAATGGTGATTGTCTTGTTAACCGGATTCTTTTTCCCGAAATACTTTAGGGCATATTCTTCTGTCAGTGCGATTTGGTCAGGATGGCTGAGCACTTCTTCCAGGCTACCGTAAAGTGTTTCGTAAGGAAAGAAATGCTGAAATGACGGATCTGTCATAACGAACTGCAACGGGGCATGTTTAATACTGTCCACTACCACATGGTCTACAGGACTTTGGGATATCCGCAGGAAGTCTTCTATTTCCGGATATTTTGCTTTCAGTTGGACCGGAACGTTTCCGGCGACAAATGAGATTCGTTCTCCCGACTTCATGGGCGAATCCTGATCCATAAAATAGATCCGGTCGCGGGCCGGATTATCCTTCTCTAGGTTATATTCGTAAATGACAAACGCAGTCAGCAGATTTGTACAGGCAATGCCGATTGCCAGGCTGACAATTGATATGATGGAAAACGTCTTGTTACGCCACCAACTTCGCAGGACGAGTTTAAATGCGATTGCTTTCATATTGTAATCGGTTTATTCACTTCTTAAAACTTTGACAGGGTTACCCGAAGCCGCTTTGTAAGTATGCCAACTGACGGTGAGCAACGTTATAAAAAGAACGCTGAGTCCGCCGAGCAGAAAGTGGAAAACGGATATTTCCGTATGGTAGGCAAAGTGTTCCAGCCATTGGTTGAGGAAAAGCCATGAGACAGGAACGGCAATGACAAAGGCTATCCCGATCCAGCCGACAAACTGTTTATTCAGTAGAAACATAATCCCTAAAGTGCTGGAACCGTTTACTTTCCGGATGCCAATTTCTTTGGTGCGTTGTTCCGTAGCATACAAAGCCATACCGAACAGCCCGAAACAAGTCAGGAAAATACTGATCAGCGAGTACATGATCATTAATTCCGCCAGTTCGGTTGTCCTCTTGTTGCGTTGCATAAACTCTTTATGCATATCCTGGAAAGTGAAATATTTACCGGGATTCATCTTTTCCCACACTTTCCCGATGGCGGCTATGGTTTGCTTGCTTTCTTTGTTGAGTTTGATCTCTGCTAATGCATAACTTTTGTCGTCATCCTGAAGAATATAGATGACGCTGGGGAAAACATCTTCTTCCAGTGAATTAGCAAAAATGTCTTCGACAATACCTGCAACGATCGTTTCCGCTTTGTTGTGATGTACATCAATCTTGTCATATTTACTCATCGGACGACCGACCGGATCTTCTCCCGGAGGAACCAGGAGGTCTGCATACTTTTGAGTGATATAAACCGGGTTCTTAAACTGTTCAAGAGCCTTGTCCGGATCAACTCCATGTGTGATAGGGATTTGTAATGTTTTCAGGAAATCACGTCCGGCTATATAAAACGCTTTCATTTGATGGCTTTCGCTTCCGTCCGGATGCTTAACATTCGCAGTAGCTAACCCCATATTTAGTAAATGGCTTCCCATGAGAGTCACATGTTCCACACCGGGTATTTGTTTAATTTCACGGGCAAAAGCCGGCAGGTAGGAGTTGTCTCCCCAGGTGCCAACCTCTATTAAACCGCGGTATCTTTCTCCCCCGTTTTGTATAAAACGAAGTTGGCTGTTAACCGTTAGTGTCGCGATGATTAATCCGATGGAAACAGTGTATTGGGCGATGGAGAGAGCTGTAACGATCTTTCTTTTCTGTTTTCCTGTGAAAAACTCGCGGTAACGGAAGACCGATAATTTACCTATTTTCCGACTTATATAGACGGAAGGGATGATGGATAACAGGAATATGAACAGGGCGATAACCGGCAATACCTGTTTATTGAAGAAGAAAGACGTCTGTATATTCCCTGAGACGATCGAGTTGAAAACCGGAATCAGATCGTGTGTGATCAATAGAGAGATGAGAAACGCTGTGATAACCGTCAGGAACGTGTCGATGAATAGCTGGCGGTTTATATCCGCTTTCGTCGCCCCCATGAGTTTCTCGGTATGAATCATCCGTACCTGTTGCAACAAACGGGAGAAGTTGAGGTTGATATAGTTGAAACAGGCGATCAACAGAATCAGAACAGCGGAGATCAGTCCGACATAAAGCAATGTCTTTTGGCGGCTGTTGAGAAATAGGAAACCTTCCTGTGTATATTTTCGAAAATAGCTTTCTTGTAAAGTATATAAATGGTATTTTCCTTCCGGGACAAATGTATGCATGCCGTCTTTATTTATTTGTTCGGCGAACTTTTCCGGATCGATAGGGCTGGCGGTCATTAAAAGGCTTAATCCTCCGTGGGTTGAACCTCCGTTTCCTATTAATGCATCGAATCCGATATAAGACTGGTCACGCGATTTCAGAATAGCAGCCACTTGATAGGCTGTTTCACTCTCTTCCTTTTCGATCGTGCCCTCTTCGTTATGGCATCCGGAAGT
>OCAM01001615.1_pt1 | contig 10292 bp, 10 predicted proteins | sample 1538281 | NCBI WGS metagenome assembly OCAM01 (sample SAMEA2580273, study PRJEB22360) | human gut metagenome | biome: human gut; feature: human-associated habitat; material: faeces | place: Denmark | collected 2008/2010 | reverse complement strand
ATAGTCCCGCCCAAAGGTAGCGACTAAATATGCTATATTTGGACGGGCGGCAAGGGCTGTCCGAATTTGTCCTGCGGTGTCCCGATTTGTCCGGGTGGGATGAAATTCCGCAACCATTGGTTGCAGAATTGAAAAGGGCATAAAAAAAGAGAGTGAATGATTTCACTCTCTTTCGATGAACCCTTTGTGAACCCTTTGGTCGTTTTTTGAAATAGCTAAAACTCAAGTAATTTGCATATTTTGCAAAAGAAAATCATTCGAGTATGAACCATATGTGAACCCTTTAATGGATTAGCGGGGAACACTGTTTAAGCGTCATCGCGCTTCGTTAGTAATCTGTTATTGCACTCGTTTCAAATCCCCGATAGATTGGAGTGACATTTCTATGTAGGGAATAGTTTTTAGAATATGGATGTTATCTATTGCTTCTTTACCACCCAATGCCAATGCCGATACAAGACATGGAGATTATAGAATAAAAATAATTCATCTTTCTTATTATCAGTCATTTGAATATTTTCTGTTTTTCTCTATTTTTGCCATTTTCTGTTATTCAGTACACTTTGAAATATCATTTTCTTTTGTACCTTTGCATCCGCAAAAAACAAAAGAAAATCAACTATTTAGTGTAATTACCCGGTTACGGCACCTAAATCGAGATAAAACCTCTAAACAATGGCAATGTTAGAAAATAAAACGAAAGAAAACCCCAAGCTGGAGCAAAATAAGCTCTCGGACGGTAGAATAAGCCTTTACTTAGAGTATTATTTCCTCCTCAAATTATTAAAAGTAATACTGTCAAAAAGAAATACCTTTTATTCTTACTCTTTTCGCCAGTACTTATATCTTGCAGTCAACAGAAAAAAGTTTAGTACGGTTTGGATATATAGACAAAAAACAGACTAAACTCCAAACATGGAAATTCAGATATTTTTTATACATTTCTCTTATATACAAATGATAGCCGAATTCAATTCATATATGAGTAACATAGACATAGACTTCTTCAAGGAGTTGTGTCTGAAACATGGAGAGTTACGACATTATAAAAAGAATGAGTTTATTCTCCATGAAGGTGATGCCTGTTCTTTCTTCGGGTTTATCTTATCAGGCGTAGTCAAATACAGTTGCACCAACCGGACAGAAAACAAGCCGTATAATGTCGGTTTTTCCTTTCCAAATGAATTTATAGCCGATTATCCCACTTGCTTATATGGCATGAAATCAGAATTGAATATACAGGCGATAATCCCGTGCGAGATTTACATCTGTTCTTCTACATTCTTACAGCAAAAATTCAAGGAAAATAATGAAAACCAACGGATAGCCCGTATCGCAGCCGAACAGATGTTTTTCCAATCATATTCACGTTATTTGGATTTATTCAGATTCACACCGGAAGAGCGTTACCTCCAACTTTTAAAAAAATGCCCTGCAATCCTTCAAATGGTATCACTAAAAGAAATAGCATCCTACCTTAAAATTACACCCATACACATGAGCCGAATCAGACGCAAGCAAAGTTTTGACAACAAAAAATAAACATAGGTTTAGAAATTTACATTCATAACAATATTCCAAGAGTATCTTAATCTGCCAAAGAATTCTTCTTTTTATCTTTGTCTTATCTTTGGTTGGTTCAACGAAGAGACAAAATAAAGATTGAATGAGTTAAACAAGAGATTAAAAAAAAGAATATGAAAACAAAAGAAATTCTTGGAATACTTATGCTATTCCTCTGTACATTCAGCTTTATAAGCTGCGACGATGATAATGAACAGACAAATGAATTAACCCCCGAAGCACTTTATCAGACTTCATGGCGTGGAACAGGGCATTGTGAGGCTTGGACAGTACAAAATATGGGGGTCGGTATGCAATTTGTAGATACTCGGAAAGGGAAAGTAAATTGGGAAGGTTACGATGAAATTGATATTACTTATACAATAGAAGGGAAATATATCACATTTAATAGCAATGCTTTATATTTGGGTGGAGCCCCTTGGATTATCAAAAGCTATACCCAAAAACATATAACCATTATACAGAATGAAATTAGTCCAGATAAAGAGAAAGTAGCTACAATTGAATTAGAGAAAATAGATTAAACTGAATCATGGGAACATTAAGTTGCATAAATGTATGCTACAACAGAACAATGAGAACCGTGAGATTTGCAAATTGAGCAAAGAAAGTCATAAATACCTTGTAAATAAAGGAAAAAATGCAGATTCATCTAATATTCCTTTATGTGCTATTATCGGGCTGGTCTATGGGCTGAAACACAAGGAAAAGAGATTCACCTTGTTCTTTTGTATAGGATTGGTTATTGGGTTAGGATGAGCAATTTATATGCTACTGCTAATAAGGTCAATGTAAATCAAAGGAATATGAAACTGAAATATATATTGAATGCTATACTATTTGTTTTGGCATTATCTTTTTTGTCTATGTGTATATTTAAGACTACAGAGTTAAGTTTAAAATGTATGCAATTTGCTGTATCTATCTCTTGTATAGGAGCAATGTTTTCTACAAAAAGATATAGATACATATTTGCATCTATTGCTTTAATCATTATAGGAATATCTTTTTCACTTTAAATGTCCATAATAACGATAATGATTTGATTATTGAATGGTATAATAATAGTCCAGTCTACAGATAGCGACTAAAAACGGGGGCAAGGGATGCCCGAATTTGTCCTGCGGAGCTTGAAATTATCCGGGTGCGGTAAATCTCCAACTGTTGGTTGGAGATTTAAAACGGGTACAGACCGAAGTTAATCGCTTGCTTTAAACGAGCCATTTGTGAGCCATTTGTATATATTGTTTTCGGCTTATAATCAACAGTTTTACAAAAATCGCATTATACTTGTGAGCCATTTGTGAAGCGTTTATGAAGCGTATGGCAAGCCTTTGATTGAGTTTCCGTTATTCTCCTATTATCAGGTGACACGACAAAAAGAAAACATCTTCGGCAAAATCTTTGTTATGTTTTTGCAGGTGATTACATAATATACTATCTTTGCATATAGAAACAAAGGACATAAATATGGCTTCATTCAGAAAAGAGATACTTGGGCAGATTGAACGGATAGATACCGGGCGTATATTCACGTTCCGGGATTTATCGTTTGAAACGGAAAAGACCGCCAATGTTGCGGTGCTACTTTCCGAACAGAGCCGCAAAGGGGTACTGGTACGGGTTGAAAAGGGGGCGTACTACCGTCCCAAGAAATCAGTGCTGGGGCTGGGAAAGCTGCCTGTCTATCAGGATGAACAGTTCCGCTACCTGACTGAAAAACTGAACGGCTATATCACGGGGGCTTACATCTATAACAAAATGGGGCTGACCGAACAGGTAGCCACAACCATAACGATAGCCACTCCTAACCCGGTTCGCCGTTTCCGTTTCAAGAACTTGGATATAGAGTGCGTGAAAGCCTACTGCATGGTCTATCCGGATGAAAGCCTTGTCCCGTACTTGCGGCTGCTCGATGCGATAAAGGACATGAAGCGCATACCCGGAACAACCGGGCAGGACATCTACAACCGGGTCAAGAGCCAATATTTCAACGGGTATAGCCTGCCGGAACTGGAAAAAATCGTATCTTTGGCGAAAAGTTACCCGCCACGTGTCAGAAAGGTGGTGGCGGATATACTGGGCGACATCAGACAAACCGTATTGCAAACGGAAATGGCAAAGACCATTCTTCCCACGACACGGTTCAACTTGGATTATAAAACAGCATAGGACAGAAATATGAATTTACATTCGGACAAGGAAGCGTTCAAGGAAATCATCGCACTGGCGGCTGACCATTTCGGCTACGAGCAGTCGCACGTGGAAAAGGATTACTGGGTATCGAAGATACTGCGGGATATTTCCATGTCCGAATATGCGGATAAGACCTACTTCAAAGGCGGAACTTCACTTTCCAAAGCCTACGGGCTGATAGAACGTTTCTCGGAAGATTTGGACTTGTTCGTGTTCACGGGTGATAAAGGTGCGTCCAAGCAGGCAGAAAAGACATTGAACAAGAAACTTTCCAAATACATAGCCGAACTCAATAGTGACATATACAAGGAAGATTTGTCGGAAACGGGCGGTAATTACCGTAAACTGTATTTCTCGTATGACAATGTATTTCAAGGCGTGGGACTGAAAGAACATTTGGAAGTAGAGATAAAATCCTGTGACCTGCCGGACAAAAAACTGATGTTCTACCCGGCGGACAAGCGGGTTATCAAACCGATTGTGACCGCCTTTCTTGAAAGCATCGGGCAAGAGGAACTGATAAGCACCTACGGGCTGGAAAGTTTTGAAACGCAGTGTATCAACCCCCGAAAGACTATCTGCGACAAGGTTTCAAGGCTGGTAAAGCTGTCTTACAATGAGGATGCAGCCGCACTGTTGGCAAAGCATATCCGTGACGTTTACGACTTGTCGGCACTCTACCACAATCAGGAATATAACGATTACCTACATTCGGAAGATTTCTTGGATGCCATGTACCGGGTGACGATAGAGGACGGACTAAATAAAAACTCCCGTTCGCACTTGTCGCTGGCTGATGCACCGATATTCAAGGATGCCGAAGCGGTCATGGCGTTGCCCGAAGTGGCTACGGCGTACACTACCGATTTGAAGAAACTGACTTTCGACAAAAGCAAGATGCCGCCGATAGGCAAGGCTGTGGAAGCATTGAAGAACCTGCACGAAATATTAGTGCGTTTTGAAGCCTACCGCACCAAAAAGCAAAATGAAGAACAACCGTAAAGCTACATCGGCTGTTCTTCACTCCATACATTATTATATATAGCTATTCTTCCTCCTTAATCAAGTGGCATAACTCCGGGTCGTTCTTAATCCGGGTTATCTCGTCCTCGACTATCTGCCTGACTTCCTGACGGATGCGGTCATAGTTGGCTTGTATCTCCTCCTGCATCCGGTCGTTGCCGTCCTTGTCGGTGAAGTCGATAATCTGCGGCAACTTCACGTAACGGGCGGTTTCCCGCTTCACCTTTTCGTTGTCCACCACGATTTCGCAGTGGAAAATCTTCTGCTCTATCCGTTCATCGAAGTTGTCCGCCACAGCACCCACGAACATACCTTGCGTGAGGTTGGATATTTTGCTGGCGGGTATCAGGCTGTCCATTTGGGTGCTTATCGAGGTGGATTTTTCCCGTTGGTTTATCGTCATGCTCTGCCGTTTCTGCAACACCTTTCCGAAACGCTCGGAAAGGATTTTCGCCGTTTCACCGACTACTTGACCGCTGAACACGTTACCCACAGTATTTTGGATAACCCGGCTTTCCTTGTCCCCGTAATCACGGGTAAGCTGGCTGTAATCCTGAAAGCCTAACAGAACCGCAACCTTGTTGCTTCGGGCGGTGGCAATCAAATTATCCAACCCCCGAAAATATATAGTTGGTAATTCATCTATTATCACCGAACTTTTAAGCTGACCTTTCTTGTTTATCAGCTTCACGATACGGGAATTATATAATCCCAGTGCTGCCGAGTAGATATTTTGGCGGTCAGGATTGTTGCCGACAACCAGTATTTTAGGCTCTTTCGGGTTGTTGATGTCAAGTGAAAAATCATCGCCCGTCATTACCCAGTAAAGGGCGGGTGAAATCATCCTTGAAAGCGGGATTTTTGCACTGGCAATCTGCCCCTGCAACTGTTCAACTGCCGAACTTTCCCAAGCGTCCACGAACGGGGAAAGGTAATTTTCCAGTTCGGGATAACTGCGCAAAATCGTGAATACATCAGCGTATTTCTTGTTCAACAGTTCTATGGCATGGGGAAACGTGCAATACCTGCCGCCTTGATAGATGCGCAAATACCAAATAATGGCTGCAAGCAGGATAATCGGGCTTTCCACGAAGAAGTCGCCCTGCTTGCTTATCCAGCTTCGATTGAGGTTAAGCATAATCGTGTAGCTGGCTTCATAAGCATCCGCAATGTCCGACATGAAGCTGGCGTTTATAGGGTTACATCGGTGGCTCTTGCGTGGGTCGTCAAAGTTGATAACGTAAAATTTCGGCTTGACCTTGTAGCCGTCCAAGTGGTTAAGCAAATGATTGTAAGCGATTTCCGAAAGGTCAGGAAACTTATAATCATACAGGTAGAGCGCAAAACCTTTCTCGATTTGCTGTTTTATGTAATTATTTACTACTGCGTATGACTTCCCGCTGCCCGGCGTTCCTAACACGATGCTCGCACGAAAAACGTTTACAACGTTAATATAGCCATTGTTCCACTTCTTCTTATAGTAGAACCAGGTAGGCAGATTTACAGAATACTCGTTCTCGATAAGCCTTGTTTCCTGCTGGAAACTTTCGTTCTCGGTATTAAAGACATCATCCATGAGGTTGTTTTTCAATAACCGGGACATCCACGTACCCGCCATGAGCATACAGATATAGCCCGCCGACAGCGTGGCGATATAAAACACAGTGTCCGCCGTATGTGGCAGCGGAAGTTCCAGCAGCCACCAGTTCAGGAAAAACAACACGACACCCGCCGCAAGGCTGCAATGTATCTTCGCCCACGTTATCTTTTCCTCTTTCACGCCCTTAGTGCCGATACACGACAGGGCGAGGAACACCACCGAAAATAGTTTTGTCCATAAGATAGACGAGAACAGCCCGGTGGTGCGCTGGAAGTTCCACAGTATCTTGTCTATCACCTCAAACGTCACTCCCCATTCTTTCAGGGTGGAGTAACAGAACCAGTACACGTTTATTCCCACGAATAGAATACTGACAGCCCGCATAAAGTCCATGACCCTTGCAAGCCCTCTCAAATCATCTTCCTGTTGCATGATTGTAATGTTTTTAAGTTAGTTGATGCGCCTTGTGCGCTTCTTTTTCTTCTTTCTCTTTTGGCGGTCGGTGTCCTGCGGCTCGTCACCGCCTGATGCACCGCCGCCCAGCAAACCGCCGAAAGCACCCAGCACGGAAGCCATGCCCGAAACGATGTCGGCTTTCGGCGTGAAGCCCGGCTGTTCCTGATGCGTGGGCTGGTCTTGCTGCGGTGCTGCCACTTCGGACTGGTGTATCTTTCCGGTTTCGCCCGAAAAACGTTCGTTGAACACGTTCGCCGAATACTCCTTACCCAAGCGTGAACCGTTCAGCACCACCCGGCTGTCGTGGTCGATGAACGTAACGCCATAGATGCGCCCGTTGTCGTTCTGACGGAATACCACATCAATGCCCTGCTTCTTTAGCTGTCGTTCCAGTTCCTTGCGGCTGCGGGCGGTCTGCATGGCAGTGGCTACAATCTTCCGGGTGCGCTCTTTCTGTTTCCCGTTCCTGATTGCTTCGCCCGATTTCTCCATTCTGCGCCGCACCGCTTCATAACCCACCGACTTGCCGATGCGGGAAGCCTTTACCGGGTTGCCTGTCTTTTCGCCCTTGTCGTTCATGGCGGAATAGACAATGCCCTGATAGGGCTTGCCGTTTATCTCGCCTTTGACTTCCTCGGCGCACACGTTGTAAGCGGCAAGCAAAGCCTTGTACTCCCCGAACGACTGGAAGCGGTAGCCATAGCAAGCCGCTTTCACGGTATTGCCGATTTGGTGCTTCACGTCCCCGGCGGCATAGTCCACCTTTTTAAGTTCCGGGCGTTCGGCACGCTCCTTTCGTTCTGCCGGGTGAAGCCCGTATTTCTTTTCCAGTTCACGGGTGATTTGCTTGCTGCGCCGATGCTCGAACTTGTCATTCAGCGGCTTGCCGTTCTCGTCCACCCGCAACCCCACGATGTGGATGTGGTGGCGGTCGATGTCGGTATGCTTGTACACCAAATAGGGCTGGTCGCCATAGCCCAACTTCCGCATATACTCTTTGGCAATGTCGGAAAGCTGCTGGTCGGTCAGCACGTCTTCCGGGTGCGGGTTTATGGAAATATGAAGTATCGGCTTCTTGGTGGATAGCTGGACGGGCATCTGCATTTCAAAGCTGCGCATACACTCGCCGATAGAGAAATTCCCGTCCTCGCCCAACAGCATCCGGTTGGAGAAAAGCACCTTTGCTTCCCCGCTGTCCACCTTGTTTTGGTTGTATGCCAGTGCGCCGAACATATTGCCGCCCGTGCTTATTTTGGCAACCATAGTTCCCTGCACTCGTTTGTCAGGTCGATAACCTGACGGTTCAACACAGCCAGTTCGGTGGTCGCTTTCTCCAGTTTATAGAGAAAAGCCAGTGCCTTTTTCTCCGAAAAGTTACTATTCAGAGCCTTTACCACTTGGTTGTAATTGACCGCAACCGCCCGGAACTGGGCATAAAATTCGGTCAGCCGGGCGCAATATTCTACTGCCGATTTGTCCACTTTCACCACCCGGAACGGCTCGCCGAACAGCCGGGCGGCGATGAAACGGGACTTGCTCGTGACGCCCGACTGCTCCCATTGCGAGAGGAAGCGGGCATTCTCCCGGTCGTTCAGGTAAAGGACATGGCGATGCTTCGCCGGGTCTGCGAGGGCGGGGCGACCGCCCTTGTTGGTTCTTCTTGTTTCCATGCTTCTTTGGATTAAAAAATTACGACTTCGGAGTGATTTTTACCCCCGACAGGGGCAAGGCGTTTTCAGGCACGGAAAACGGTTCTATGTGCCATAGAACACACCTTGCTATTTTCTGACGAAAATCGAAATCCGTCACGGACGGATTGGGGTTAGCGTGGAACGGTAAGCCCAGCCATTCACCAGCCCTGTTTTACACCTGCGCCCCCTGCGGTTCGTTACTCCGCTGCAAAGTAACGGTGATTTATAATGCTGTAAAATAGGTGGTTGGTGGACAAAACGGGACAGCGCAGGACAAATCGGGACAAGGTTTTCAGGGGACGTTTTTTCTCCCTTTTTTTGCATCGGATTTCAATATTGAAAGCAAGATTGAAAGAAATATTCCAATCAGGAAAGAATGATTGAAAGCAGGATTTCAATAAAACATGATTGCAGGATTTCAATATTTCAAGAAAGAATGAAAGCAGGAAAACAAGATTGAAATAAAACAGTCTTTCAATATTTCAAGATTGCAATATGGAAAGAATGATTGAAAGCAATAAACAAATCTATCAACCAATAATGAACGGAAGCAATATGGAAAACGAGAAAACACCCCTTTATGTCGCCTTTTCCACCCAAAAGGGCGGGGTCGGCAAAACCACCTTTACCGTGCTGGCGGCGAGTTACCTCTACTACCTCAAAGGCTACGATGTGGCGGTGGTCGATTGCGACTACCCGCAACACTCCATTGCCGGGATGCGAAAGCGGGATGCCGAGCAGGTCGGGGCGGATGAAGATTACAAGCGCATGGCGTATGAACAGTTCACCCGGCTGGGAAAGAAAGCCTACCCGGTATTGTGCAGTTCACCTGAAAAGGCGATTGCAACGGCTGACGAACATATAGCCGCCGGACACGTGCCGGATATAGTGTTTTTCGACCTGCCCGGCACGGTGAACAGCGAGGGCGTGATAAACTCCCTTGCGGGCATGGACTACATTTTCACCCCCATTTCAGCCGACAAGGTGGTGCTGGAAAGCAGCCTGTCGTTCGCAATGGCTATCCAAAAGCTATTGGTGAGGAATGAAGCCTGCCGACTTGCCGGGCTGTACCTCTTTTGGAACATGGTGGACGGTAGGGAGAAAACAGACCTTTACACCGCCTACGACAAGACCATTAAGGAACTGGAACTGCCGCTGATGAAAACCTTTATCCCCGATACCAAACGCTACAAAAAGGAACTGGTGGCGGATAAAAAGGCGGTGTTCCGCTCCACGCTCTTTCCCGCCAGCCGCCCGTTGGTAAGGGGAAGCAACTTGGAAGAACTGATAACCGAAATAGTGTACTACATCAAATTAAAATGATATGGCAAAGCAAAGCGGCGGGATGCCGAAGATAGACGAGGATTTTATGCGGGAACTTATCTCGCAGGGTGTACCCGCCAAGCGGGAGAGCCAGCCGGATGATGAACCGCAGCCCGGCAGCGAAACGGAAACCGCCCACGAGGGACGGCAGGCTGAAACAGTGCAAGTAGAGAAACCGACACCCCGCAAGCGCAAGGGCGGTTCGGGCGACTACCGGGAAACCTACTTTCAGAAAGTGGAACTGGCAGACCGACAGCCCTTGTACGTGAGCCGAACCACGCATGAGAAGCTGATGCGTATCGTGACGGTGATAGGCGGGCGAAAGGTGACGGTAAGCAGCTACGTGGAAAACATTCTGCTGCGCCACTTCGAGCAGTACCAAGACGAGATAAACACCCTGTACGAAAGCCACTTCCAAA
>OCAM01001612.1_pt1 | contig 10310 bp, 14 predicted proteins | sample 1538281 | NCBI WGS metagenome assembly OCAM01 (sample SAMEA2580273, study PRJEB22360) | human gut metagenome | biome: human gut; feature: human-associated habitat; material: faeces | place: Denmark | collected 2008/2010 | reverse complement strand
TTTTTGGGCTTTAAAATTTAAGACCGGACTTTTTTATTTGAGTTTTGAAAAAACTCTATTTTTTTACAAAGTAAAAAATAATGTTCCTGTCGTTGAGCAAACCAACGAAAAAGCACTAAAGAAATTGAAAAATGAATTTTTCACTCCCTTTAATGCTTAAATCGTCCTATAAGCTCATATTTTGTCTTTTAATCCCTTTTAAATGGTTTTGAGTAGAAAATTATGCCACTTGAATAATAAAAAGCCCTAAAATCATTTTTAAGGGCTTTTATTTATTCTTTCAAACTTAGATATTTTATTTTTTGTAGAAATGGTATTTTTCTTCTGAAATAAAACCAGTCGTGCAATTCCTCCATAATTCTTGTCTTGGGGCAACTAGCCGATATAAACTATCGCTATATTTAAACGTTCCTCTGTCTGTTTGAAAGATTGTCAAACGTTTTGAAACGACTTCATAAGCTCTGATTTCTCTTACACCATTATCTTGTAAGGCTCTTAAAATTTTTCTATCAAAGGTTTGTGCCATAAATGACCTCACTTCCAAAATTGATACCATTTTTTAGAAACTTGATTATTTAATTGTTCTTGTCCTTTTATTTTATCATTCAAGGCTCTTATTTGCTCTTTAAGCGTTTCTAATTCCTCTTGCGGTTGACTATTCGCCTGTTCCTCTTTTGTATCCTGTGAGGGCATTTTAAGGGCTTTTAAGTCATTGATTTCTGCTTTGTATTCTTCCAGTAATTTTTTATCCTGCAAGGCTAGGCGTTGTTGCTGGTCTAAAAGATTGCTTAACTTTTCTATATGAGAATGGGCTTTATCAAGTTCTGTTCTAAGAATACTGACGGTTTCGTTCTGCTGTTGTGTTTCGTTCTTAAAATACTGTCTGATAAGACTTACTGAATTCTCCTCTAACACAATTTTATTTTTTATTTTTTGAGTTGGGATTGAATTTTTGTTTATTATTCTTGAAATTCTAGTTTTATTAGTGCCTAATTCGTCAGCCAGCTCTTTTATGGTTTTTACATTCTTACTCATGGTCTAATTCCTGCCTTTTAACCGTAGGTAGATATTTCTCGATTGCTTTTTTCAGATACTTCGCTACATTGCGTTTAGAATAGGCTTCTTGTTTGCTAGATACATAAGACAAGTGGTCTTTGACCCCATTCAATCCTCTTAATTCCTTTAACTCGTCATAAAGCGGATAGACGTTCTTTTGCAAACCTGCCATAAGTGCCGTGTCCGTCATTTCAAGAGGGGATAAGAGAAAGTTTTCAATCAATAATCGTGTGTACTTACTTTCCATTGCCTGTTTTAATAAGTCAGCTTCATTTCTTGATTTTTCCTCTTTGTCGGATTGATAATCTTTATCTTCTAACTTATAGCTGTTATCGTCTGCGGTTCGTTTCTTCTCAATATGAAAGACAATAGAATCAATGCTTCGCCCTTTTTTGACTTTCTCGTAAGACACGTTAAAAGAGGTGTGAGCGTTGATTTCTTTAAGTGCAATTTTCAACACTCTTCTCTCAAAATTATCAAAACGTGGGTATTCATTGACGGTATCAGTTATTTCTCTTAATTCTTTCACTGATATTGAGGGGTTGCGGTAGTTTTCCACCTGTTCAGCTCTCCGTCCGCCTTTGACGCTGTAATGCTCGTATTGGTTATAATTCATAGACAACCAACGATACAAAATAATCGAATACTTGCTATTGAGTTCTTTTAATTCAGAAATTTTATATTGCGTAAACTCTGCCTTTAAGTCAATCAGATAAGGCATAATAAACTGATTAAATTGTATCATTACATTATCATTGTAACTGTTCCACTTAACTGTTGGAATAGGCACAATGCTTGTCATTTCATAACCCTTATCTTTGACTTCTTTAATTTGGAAAAAAGCTTGTTTCTGCATCAACTCAATGGCTTCTTTAAAACGTGTGTGTTTACTTGCTGATGATACATCAAAAAAAGCAAACAACTCTTTTTTTGAAAGATAGATAATATTATCTTTGGGCGGATTTTCCGTATTAATACAAGACACCGCTAGTTCAAACATTTTTAGAGCGGTCTTTTGCATTTTAGCCATAGAGGTAATCAAGCTGTTATGCTCCACCACTTTGCGTTTTTCAAGGTCATTCAAGGTACATACCACCTTTTTCTCGTTAAAATCATTGTTATTTGTTCTGTCTTTTACAAAAGCAGAAGTTATTTGTAATGTTGAGCCATCATATAAATAGACGGTTTGATTAGCAGAAGTATAACACACAATTTTCTGTCCACTTTTATAGTATAGCTCCAAAACGCCTTAGAACGCATTTTATGAACTTTAAAAACGATTTGCTTTTTATTCGCACGTTTACTTTTGATTAAACTAGCGAAGTCTGTTTAATTAAAAGCAAATGTTTAGTTGAGAAAAGCGAAACCAGAAAGGAACAAACAACATGGAATTAGATTACAGAAAAACATTTGAAATTGAGATAATCAATGAATTTCAATCAGCGATTCACTCAAAAATATTGAACTTTGTTTTAAATAATGAATTCGATAAAAGTGATTCTAAGAACCTACAAACAAACTTACTAAATCAATTATCAAACATGAATCAAATTAATTTATTTAAATTATCTCTTGAAGAACTAGAAACCTATCATGAGTATTTACGAGCGATAAAAAATATGCTGATAGTATCACATGAAAAATAATTCCACAATTTTATAATAGCTTATACTTGCAAACTAACTTTTTTTGACTAAAATAATAATTGTAAAGGAAATATAGAAAGGAATGATTATTATGTCAAACGAGATTCAACAACGTAACTCAGACGCATATAGTATGGCGCCGTTTAATTTTTTTGAATACTTTAGTCGTAATTTATTCAATGATTTTAAACCAAATTTAATTAAAACAGATATTCATGAAACTGATAATGAATATATTGTAGAAGCTGAACTTCCTGGTATTCCTAAAGAAGACATTCAAGTTACTTACGAAGACGGAGTATTAACAATTAGTGGCCAACACCAAATTGAAAAAGTAACCGAAGATAAAAAAGGAAGCTTGCTTCGTAGCGAACGTAGTTTAACAAATGTACGACGTCAATATTTATTAGAAAAAGTTAAAGAAGATGAAATAAAAGCTTCTTATTCAGATGGAATTCTTAAACTAATCTTGCCAAAAGATAGTAACAAAGAAACAAAAAAATCTATTCCAATTGACTAGTAATTAAAAAATTACGAAAAAAGGCGCCTATAAAATTTTATAGACGCTTTTTTTCGTAAAAATAAATTATTTTTTCTTTCTCTATTCACTATCTAAAATCGAATAAATAATTTGATCTTGATAACCATACTTTTCCGAAAAGATAGCGAAAACTCGCATTTTTAAAAGGAAACGAGTTTTCGCTTATTTTTTTTGTCCTAATTCTCTGATGAATTCAACGGTTCTGTCGTCATCAGTTTATGTAATTACAGATTTTAATGTTAGGAGAAAATCATCATGCCAAGTTCATTTACACAATTTCTCAAGAAAAGATTTCAAAATCAATTATTCGATGTCGTTAGTGACTATGTGGACGAGAATATTAATCATCTTGATTTACACTCGTTTTCAGTAAATAATATTGACGAGTACGAACTTGAAGAAATTGAAATTAAGCAGGTTTATGTAAATGATAGACCAGAAATGTCTATAGCTTTTGATGTTCTGGTTGAGGCAAGTATTGTTTTGCAAGAATATGATAGGCATAGTGACTCTAAGATTTAAGGATAACATCACCTATTACCAAACAGAAAGCATTTTAGAAAACCTAGATAAGAAAATTCTTGAGTATGTCGAAGAAAATAAAGCCTATGCACGACCAAACACAAGAATATTAAAAACAATTGAAAGCCTACAAAAGGAACGAACAGACTTACACAAGACCTTAAAACAAGTCGAAAAAGAAATGCTTTACTATGACAAGTCCGTTGACCGTTACGAAGATTACCAGCAAGAACACACCAAAAACAAAAGTCAACATTCCCCACGTTTATAAATAAGCCAATATAAAGCCTTATAAAAAACGTTAAACTATTAAGTGGTAAATTTATACTAGCAACGTTCTAAAGTTGCTTAAAATGAAAAATATGAGCTTCTAGGGCTATTGTAGAATCCTTTAGCACTTTAAAAACGAACTTTCGCTTTGACAAGCGAACTGCTTCTGTCGTCAAGCAGACCAACGAAGCCTAACTGAAAGACTTGCCAACACAAACCGTTGACAAGCCTTTCAGTTAGGGTATTTGAAAAGATAGGTGTTTGCTAAAAGGTGCTTAGAGAGCAAGCTATGAGCTTCTGTGTTTTTACGGTTTTAATCTTTTGACCTTTGGTTTTAAATTTTTGAAAAAAATAAAAAAAGGCGAAGCCTATATATATTTATCTTATATATTTTAATCTTTTGTTCTTTTGCGTCAAAAAAAAGTGAGTGTTTTCAAGGGGTTAAAGAATAATATGCCGAAAAAAAACTGTGTATATGCCGAAAAAAAACTGTGTATATGCCGAAAAAAAACTGTGTATATGCCGAAAAAAAGCTAGAGTGTTTCGGCATATTATGGTATAATAATAGCATAGAGAAATTTCCCGCTAAGAAAACTTTCTCTATGCTTATTCTTAAACACTCACAAAGGAGTATTTCTATGTCTATTATACCAGAAAATGAACAAAATCAGAAGCAGGTGCAAATCTTGAACGAATTATCAAAACGAAAAGTAGTGGAGCATAATTCTTTAATTACCAGCATTGCCAAAATGGATAAAACCCCACTCAAAATGTTTGAATTGGCAGTATCTTGCATTAACACGGAAGAACCACCGAAAGACAATACGGTTTATCTTTCAAAAAGAGACCTTTTCGCTTTTTTTAAAGTTTCCGACAACGATAAGCATAGTCGCTTTAAACAAGCGGTTGAGAAAATGCAAAAACAAGCCTTTTTTCAAATCAAAGAAGAAGCAGGCAAGGGTTTTAAATTTAAAAGCATTGTGCCTATTCCTTACGTGGAGTGGACGGATTATAACGACGAAGTAAAAATTGAATTTCATCGTGAAATTATGCCTTATTTAATCAATCTCAAAAAGAATTTTACCCAACACGCTTTATCAGATATAGCAGAACTGAATAGCAAGTACAGCATTATCTTGTATCGGTGGTTATCCATGAATTATAACCAATACGAGCATTACAGCAACAAGGGCGGACGAAGAGCCGAACAGGTAGAAGCCTACCGCAATCCGTCAATTAAAGTTAAAGAAATGCGACTTATGACTGATACCGTCAATGAATATCATAAGTATAATGACTGGGATAGGTATATTTTAAAAAACTCTTTGAAAGAAATTAACGCTCATACTTCTTTCAACGTGACCTATGACAAAATTAAAAAAGGGCGGAGCATTGACTGTATTGTCTTTCATATTGAGAAAAAACCAGTTGCTAAAAATGAATATTATAAGCAAGAAGAACAAGACCCAGTTTATCTTGAAAACAAAGCAGACCAAGAAGCTAAACAAAAAATGCTTTTCGCAGAAGCTATGCAAAGTCCTTACACCAAGTTATTAGGCGAAAAATGGCTGATTAATGTTGCTGATATGCAAAATATAAGTACCATGACAGGACTTGCAGAAAAAGTTTACCCACTATACGATGAACTCAAAGAAGCAAGGGGATTAAAAGGGGTAGAAACACATCTATCATACGTTGCAAGTAAGCAAGAGGGATATTCTAAACGAAACGTGGTTAAGTACCTTAAAACGGCGATTGAGGGCTATTTACCGACCGTTGCCTTGCAAGATTTAGAGCAACCAGAACGAGCTAATACCAAAAAGCCAAAACCAAGAACGTTAGAAGAAGTGGCAAAAGACTTTTTGCCAGAATATCAGAACATAACGACTGAAACTGAAAAAGAAGAATTAAGACAAATGAAAGCAGAAATCGACAAAAAGTTACGTGGCGAGGGTTTAGACCATGAGTGAGAATTTAAAAACCATTAAAGAAGTTGCCGATGAGTTGGGAGTTTCAAAAAAGAAAATCGAGAACAAACTCTCATATATCAAAAAAAAAGGAAATACTTTAGGGAAAGTAATTGGTGGCGTTAGATACCTAAACAAACAAGAAATTAAAATATTAAACATATCACCTGAAACGAGTAAGGTACCTGAAACGAGTGAGGTACCTGAAACGAGTAAGGTACCTGAAACAAGTAAGGTGCCTGAAACGAGTAAGGTACCTGAAACAAGTGAGGCACCTGAAACAAGTAAGGTACCTGAAACAAGTAAGGTGCCTGATAACCATGTATTCAGCAGTTCCTTTGATTTACTTAGGGAGCAGACAGACTACTTATTAAAAGAATTAGAAGAAAAGAATAAACACATAGAAAAATTAATAGATAACGAAAAAAGTATGCAAAATCTTTTAGACCAACAACAACGTCTAGCCTTACAGGATAAAAAATTACTAGAAGAGTATAAATCAGAAATCAATGAATTGAAAGCTCTTAAAATGCCTCGGGAGGATATGAAAGATGGCTCGTCGATAAGGGGTGAGGCGCAGGAAGAAATTGAACGACTGAAAGCTCAATTGAAGTTATCAGAAGAAGAACGAAACAAGGCAAAAGAAAAAGAGCCTGTAAAAACAGAATCTAAAAAATGGTGGCAACGATGGAAATGAGGGGGATCAAATGAGTCATTCGGAACAAATGATTGAAAACCAGTTCATACAAATCTTAAGTGAGAAAGAAAATCAGTGGACTTATCGTCCGGACTTGAAGTCGGAAGAAGCACTTTGGCAAAACTTTAGAGGCCATTTGAACCGAATAAATTTAGCAGTATTGGAAGAACAACTATTAACGGATAAAGAATTTAAGCAAGTCAAAGTCGAGTTTTCACGTTTGACCGGAACACCTTTTTTAGCTTCTCAATGGCTTAGAGGAGAAAACGGGGTGGCTCAAGTTTTATTAGAGCGAGAAGATGGGAAAAAAGTGACTTTAGAAGCCTTTAGAAATAAGGATATCTCAGGAGGAACTTCTTCTTATGAGGTGGTTCACCAAGTGGTCCCAGATGCCTCTAGAGTAGATCGTGGAGATGTGAGTTTGCTGATTAATGGGCTCCCAATCATTCATATTGAGCTCAAAAAAGAAGCCCTTGTAGCTGAAATTCGTGCAGAATTGGATTCAGGGCTGCAAGTAGCAAGTGATGAAAAGATGATAGGAATAGGGTTTGGAGAGAATAAAAGTGAGATTATCACAGAAGAATGGCTGAAAGAACATCGAGCTTTAATTGCTGAAATACCTAGCAAAGAGCAACGTGAAAGCTATTCTAATCGGTTTGACAGTGTAGAAGATTATTTCTTGAAGGTTAAGTAACAATGGGCGTTGGAAATTGAGGAATCTTATGAAATAGAGTAAAAAAGATGTTGACTTAAATAATTATGTAATGAAAAAAATGAGGTGTAGTAATGATTGATAGAAAAAACTATAGCGATGATTTAATCCAGGTACGCTTTAGTATAGGCGGGTTAGAACATAAAGATATTCAAGAACAAGTGATTCAAGGAATTACTGATTTTGATAAAACAATTGGGTATGAATTTAAAAATGAGAACGGTCAAATTGTTATGGTGGTTCATACTCCAATTCAAGTAATACCCGAAATAGTTAGATTGTTGGGAAAGAAAGGTATTGCGATTTATGAAGTAAGTAAGTTAGGAGAGTAGTGCTACCTCCTTTCCTTTTTTTAGGATAGGCTTTAACGCCAACATCCAATATATCATACGGTTTTTATCTGATAACAAAGACGACACCAGCCAAAACACCGCAAAAAATCAGCAACCAGTTAAAACTTGAAAAGGCAATTATCAACTATGACACGCAAACCATGAATAATCAACTATCATTTGTTACCAACAAAAATCAGTTGTTACGTATGGGAGAAGCTTATATCGATCATGATAATATTCAAGACGCCGAAAACGTACAAATGAAGCTGATTTCAGTTGATGAAAAGAATGGTAAGTACTTGAAGTCAAAAGACGACAAGGTAAAAGAGGCGCAATCTAACTTAGATTCTGCAAAAGACAAGGAGCAATCAGCGCAAGACAAAGTTGATAAGGCAAAGCAAAAAGTAGGTGCTTAACATCGGACTAGCCTATGAATTTCAAAAGAAAAAAGTCAAATTCATATTATATGGTATCGTAGGCTTTTTCATAGCAATTATATTGATAATTGCAGGATTAACAGGAGATTTAGAAGAAAATTGTGGAGATGATACCACATCAAGCCAAGTTACCAATTTAGACGACAAGATGGTATAGGGAAGTTTCTAAAAATGCGGCGGAAGGGGCACGTAATCATGGTTTGTTAAATATCTCTCCTAATGATTTTTTTAATACGTCGTTAACTATCCCAAAATCAGCAGAAGAACAACAACAAATCGGATCGTTCTTCAAACAGCTTGATGAGACTATCGCTCTTCATCAACGTAAGTTAGATTTGTTGAAAGAACAGAAAAAAGGCTTTTTACAAAAGATGTTTGTTTAGGGTCTATAATTATAAATTAGATAATACATTAGAAGCTGGAGACGAGATTGTCTAGATAATGTGCGAGATAAAATTTTTAGCAGGTTATCATACATAAGACAAAATGTTTTTAAAACTGATAACGTATTTATTCCACAACAATTACGCATTTATTTTTGAGAAAAATATAAAGCAGGAGGATTACAATGCTGAAAACTTATTCTTTAACAAAAAATACATTATTAGTTTCGTCAGAATCAAATATCAAAAATTCGTCTGTTGTTTATGTTTATGGTGACGAACGAGAATATATCGAATCTTTTGAACATAGATCTGACTTTAACATAGACAATATACTAACGTTTGATGATCGAGTTGCATATGACACGATGATAGATCAGAACGATGAAAAAAGTTTGCTCGTAAGTTATTTGTTTCCCGAGATACATGAAGGTGGGCATCTAGATAATCTGACGACATCTGTTGTTTTCTTGGTATTTAAAAATAAGTTGATAATTTTTACAAAACAAAAATTAAAATTCATTCCCGAACTCTTATCCAATATGGTTTTACATGATGTCGATAATTTCATGCAGGAAGTACTTTTAAAGATCATGCAAAAAGATTTCCATGTGATGCTTGACGACCTTCGTGGAGTCAAGGAAAAAATTGATGATTTAGACTCAGAAATATCAACGTCCGGTTCACTCAGACCAACGTTTGGTGATTTATTGACTCTTCAAAAACACATGATAGCTTTGTCAACAACCTATGGCGCTAATCACAAAGCGCTGGATTTCATTAAAAAAAATTTTACAACTATTAATGATATTGATTTTACCACCCAAAAAATAGTTGATGAGATATACAATACAAGCGACACAATGGATAGAATTATTTTAGGTTACAGTCAATATTTGGATTATTTGGAAAATATGATAAACAATATGATTTCGTATCAGCTAAACATGATTATGAAAACTCTAACAGAGATATCAATCGTTTTGACTATTCCAGCAATCATTTTTGGTTTTTGGGGAATCGCTGTCGATGGTCAGTTTGAAAAATCTTCTTATGGTATTTTTGCTGTGCTGATTATCTCTGTTATACTAAGCCTAATTTGCTGGTTTTTGCTGCGACGCAAAACATATTTGTAAAGTATTTGTGATACCCCAATATGATTTAAAGCAGAATTTCTTTGTTGGCTTATTAAAAGGCTGATTCCTTTCAGTAATTGAATAGCTTCAGCGGCTTCCTTCCAGTATGAGAGTTAGAATATTCAAAGATAGCCATATATCCTCTGACAATTGATATGTTGATTAAATGGTCACATGATAAGGGTATAAACGAAAAGTTGTTTGGGATGCCAGACTAGGGACTATACTAGAAAACATCAGTACATTCCTTAGCTCAGGGTCTATAATTAGATAATCGCCCCTGTGAAAACCTATTAAAACAGTCCCCGTTATCTACTAGGTAGATCATGGGGGCTGTTTTTTTGTTTAAATGGTATAATGGATCATATATAGCAGGACTATTATTTCAAATCAAGCAAGGATTTAACCCAAAGAAAAAACGAAACCTACCTAACAAACTTTATTTAGCAGATTTAGAAGTTACAGCAAAAGACGTGTATATTAAAAAGGATTTTGCTAATAAAACGGCTGAAACCCTTGATATGAGCGGCACCGACAAAATGGCAGCCCGACAAGGTTTCCGTTATATTCTTTATAAAAGTGTTTAGCAGTTGGGAATCGTTGACAAT
>OCAM01001609.1_pt1 | contig 10362 bp, 17 predicted proteins | sample 1538281 | NCBI WGS metagenome assembly OCAM01 (sample SAMEA2580273, study PRJEB22360) | human gut metagenome | biome: human gut; feature: human-associated habitat; material: faeces | place: Denmark | collected 2008/2010 | reverse complement strand
TTAATTCCCTGGACTGGCCCCGCCGCCCCCCCAACCCCCCGCCAGTGCAGCGCTGGCGGATGCTGCATCATCCTGTACCTGTTTGCTCCACTTTGCAGAGGCGCGTTCTGCCTGATTAAGGCCGGAGACAAAACCGCCCGTTTTTGCAATCAGGTCGATTGTCAGCGTGCCCAGTGATTTGGAAGCCATAAACTCTCCGGTGGCAGCATTATGTCCAGCTGGCTCTGGCTTCCTCTAACGAGATTGGTCCATCAGCAGCTTTGACTTTGGTAAAGTGCAGTGTGAAATCGGTCGGGTTGAATGGTGGGCGCTTGGGGTCTCTGTTAACGTTGGCTATCATGCTGCTCACCAGCCCGGCACCCCACTCAACCCGCAACATAGGGTTCAGACTTCCGTATCGTTCCCGGTACTTTGCCCAGAGTTGGGACTCTTTGAATGAGAGGACTTCCCGCGCTTCGGCGATTGTTCTGCCTCCGATTCCGTTGAGGACGAGCTCGCACCAGAATTCGTCTTCGGCGCTGAGCTCGAAGTCTTTCCCAGATCGTTAACTTCCTGAATGGCCAGAAGCAGTGCTACCGTCAGGCTGCCATCCAGTGCACCACGTTCAGGATCGGCCTCACCAGTAATGTCTGCCGGGGTGAAGATGGGTTTACCCTGTTCATCGCAGATGGATGCGGCAATACGCCCTGCCACACCATCGACCTTCCCCCCAAAAGCCAGCACATCGGACGTTGCTGTGTGATAACCCATCGGGCGGACATACACTGTCGCGGTGATTTTTTTATCACCCTGAGTCCAGGTGATTTCTTTCTCAACCGGGCGGCCAGTAAACGCGCCGGACTCCTTGAGTGCATCAAGTGTTAATTTCATTAGTAATCCTGATTAATGAGGGCGTTGCCGCCCTGATTTTATGGAGTCACGACTTTTGGCACCCATACAGCAGAGCCGGAGCGCTGGACAGATGCAGAAGTAGAAACAACCGTGTTTGCTGCAAAATCAAACGGGAAGTCGGACACATAGCCTTTGAATACGAACCATGTGCGGCTGTCAGGTAACACCAGGCCATCGACTGCACCGGATGCACCATCTTCAGCCGCAGTTGGCGATGCGGTTCCGTCTGACCATCCAATCGCGAACGTCAGGTCCTGATCCTCTTCGTCGTCCGAAATGGACAGGTTGTAGAGCATGATGTGGCTGGTATTTTTAGGATCAGCGTTAAGCGTCAGTGATGCTGTGCCAGGCGTTCGAAGACCACGCTTATAGCTGCGATCAAAGCGCTCAGAAAGACAGGTGTCTTCAATCTGGTCCGCCGGGTTGCTGCCGGGTGAGAATGCAGTGATACATTCAACTTCGCTCACCGCGCCTTTTGCGAGCACAAAGAGCTGCGTACCTTGCGTCAATACAGACATTGTTATCTCCGGTCATAAAAAAACCGGCTCAAGGCCGGTGGTTGAATAATACGTTTATCTAGTGACTATCCAGTCAACATCGAATGAGTAGCGATAGCGCTTTGTTTCCGGGTCTTTCTCCTGCTCGCCAAGGCGTGTGATGTACGCGTGCGGCTCAATGGCATCACGCAGCGCAGAGGCGACGGCGATAACCTCGTCCACCGTGTCGGCGTACGCATCTACCTGCAGCGAAAAGGAGTCTGCATCCGGCCGATGCGCCAGATAGTTTTCCGTCAAGCCTGTGACGTTTTGCCAAACCGCATACGGGTAAACGACAGCATCATCCTGCTGGCCGAAGGGGTATAGTCGAACAGGATCAGAGCCGATTAGCGCGGTTACCGCCGCACTTGCCGCGCATACACCAAATATGGGCGCAATCATGGTGGTATTCCTTTTTTCTGAGCGCGCTTAATGGCACGGTCAATGGCCTTTTCATAATCAGTGCCAAAGGTATTTATCACCTCGCCGATGCTGCTTTCCGCTGCCGGGCGCATAATTGGCTGGGCACGAACATTTTCGGTACCGAACTCAATAAGGCGCCAGTGAGGAGTGGGTGCATTCCTGCCAAGATCGGGGTGCTTTTTAAGGACCGCGCCGTGAAGAACGCCAATGCGAAAACTGAGATCGCCCGTACGCTTAAAAAGACGGCCATTCCAGCGCATGGCGATGTTATCTGCGATGCTCCTGCCGGTGCCCGGGTCATCAACGCGACGGGCGTTAGTCTTCGCTTTCTCGACGATGATGTTGCCGGCACGCCTGAGCGCAGCCCTGCCACCTTTGCGACGCAGATCGACGCTGACGGCATCCAGTTTTCCCAGCAAAGAATCGACGCCAGTAATGCTGAACTCAATACCATCAGCCATCGTTAACCCCCTGCGAACATGGAAGTGTCAGATATTCGCGCCCGCTTTTATCGTCGGACAGAACGCCATGGACGTTATAAACACGGCCGAGATAAAGGATTCGGTGCTTACTGGTTACATCATCGCGCCAGCGAATAGTGATCCGCGTCGTGACTTCGCTCTGCCCTGCCTGGGCCGCTACAAACTCACGCGCGGACAGATCGACAACACTGGCCCACAGGGTAGCAACGTCAGCCCAGCCGTTAATGATGGCTCCGGTAGCCGGATTCTGGGTTTTAACAGGCCTCTGCAATGTAACGCGGTGACGAAGTTTTCCGGCCTGCATGCTCACCCCCTGGGATTTCCGCTGAGATAAGTATGCTGTGGAAGTTCAGCGTCACTCTCTTCCACTACCATCGACTGGTAGATCACCGCCGTCAGAGCCTCGTTTGACTCCGCCATTCGGTTCATTGCTGCTGTCTGGGCTGCCATTGCTGCCAGCAGCTGGTTTACCTGTTGCTCGTTCATAGGCGATTTTCATCCACTTTTTAAGCCATTCACGCCGGGCGGCGCATCCGGAGCAGGCCATCAGTGCCACCGACGGTGCTGTATAAGCAACGCCTCAACGCCCAGCGGAGTTTCCGCCAGATTCTGCGACGCGGCTTCGCGGTTCGCATACCAGTGGCCAATCAGCAAAAGCATTGCCGCCCAGATCCCGGGCGTAAAAAGAACCTCCCGGGGAGGCTCTTTGTCTTCAGGGGGCGGCGAAAGGGATTCCACCAGCGAACCGTCGCAAAATTTCTCAACATAATCGACGGCCGCCGTGGTGTAGGCAGTGATAAGAGAGTCTTCGGCGTCGTTATCAACCCTCAGATGCGTCTTTATCAGCGCCATCTGCTCCGCGCTTATTTCCACCTTTACCCCCGGTTTTGGCTTTTTGTGGCTGTTCAGGCTGTTCAGGCTGTTCAGGCTGTTCAGGCTGTTCAGGCTGTTCAGGACTGGAGTTTTTCACCTTCTCAGGTTCAACCTCTTCAGCCAGGTACATTTTTACCAGCATCTCGCCAACCTCTTTTTTCACGATGCGGGTTTCGCCCTGGGATACAGTGCCCAGGTGATAATGCGAGAACATACGGAGAGCTTTAATTTTCATAGGTTAAACGCGGCCATTGCTGACCGCGCCCTTCTGTTATTCGCCGGAAGAAACCGCAATATCGCCGGTGACGATGGCGGCAGGACGGTAGTGCGCCAGCGCCAGGCGCTCTTCGCACAGAATGGTCAGCATGTTGCGGATAAAGTTGTCGCGGTCCTGGTTGCTGATTTCGATAGTTGCATCCATGCGATCCCAGACCTGAGAGGCCAGGCCGAACGCGCCAACGGTAAATTTACCCGCCGCCTGCGCCGTGGTGGAGACAACAGGCAGCCCCCACAGCACTTTTGACGCAAACGCCTGTGGGCCACCGAGGATGTAGTTGCCGTTGGCGTCTTTCAGCAACGCAATCCGGTGCCAGTCTGCCGGGTTAAGGACGATGCCATCGGCTTCAAATTCACTCAGTGATACCTGATAGATAGCGTGCGCCAGCACATCCGCACCAGTATCACCCGAGGCATTCAGCGCAGTCTCATAATCATTTGCAACCACGTTGAGTCCTTCCAGATTATCGCCGGTACCGTCGCCGTTGAGCATCTGGTTTTCTTCCGCCAGCGCCAGGCCATACATCATGCGGGTATTGATATAGGACTGAAGCGCTGGCGCATCGTCCATAATCTGGCGCGATGCCTGGATCCAGTGGGCGATGGTTTTGACGTTCGCCGTCTCTTTGGTGAAGGTGATGTTACTTTCCGGCTTCAGGGTGCCCTCGGCCACAGGAGCGGCGGCATTGGTGAAGACGTTTTCTCGCACGTATTCAAGCGCGTTACTGGAAATTCGGCCCTGGGCCAGAAGGTCACGGACAGTCAGTCGGCGCAGGCCAGGCATCAAGATACCAGGATTCTGCTGCGGCAGAACCAGGGCGCCGGCGGAGTTGGCGCCAGACCCAATCGCTTTATCAAAACTGGTCACTTTCGCTTTGGTGCGTGAGCCGTCCCAGCCTTTCATCAGGTCTTCGGATACGCGCTCTGCAAAGGACTTCTTGGCGGTCTGTTCAGGCGAGTTGCCAGCCAGCTTCTGCTCAAGATCGAACAGGCGGGTACCGGTCGTTTTCAGTTCATCCTGGGCTTTAGCCAGATCGGTCTGCAGCTGCTTGTTGATTTCGCCGTTCTGGTTGATGGATTTACGCTGCTCCTCGATAAGCTCCTTCACTTCTTTCTGGGAGTTCTCGATCGCTTTTTCCAGGGTTGCTAATTCAGACATGTTTTGCTCCGTTAAGGATTCCGCAGGTTAGCGGCAAAGGAAGTTATGCGCTGTGCCAGCGCGTCAATGTCGCCGCCGCCGAACTCGCTTCGGCCTGCGGACTTCACGCGGGCGATAAACGCCTGCGCTTCAGCGCGCGTAAGGCCGACTGAATCCCTCAGCCAGGCCTCCGCGTCACGAATGGTTTTAATGCCGTCGATGCTCTTCATGGCAGTTACGCCTGCCAGTTCGTTTGCCGGGAAGGTGCAGACACTGATTTCCCGCAGGTAAGAAATGTTTTTGAAAATCAGGCCTGACGTGCCGACGGTGTAATCATCGGGGCCGACTGAAAAACCGACCGACATGCCTTCAACCGTGCCATGCTGCATGGCGGCCTTCAGATCTTCGGCCAGGCTTAACCCCGGAGTGAGTTGCCCACGTACAAAAAGCCCCTTCTCGTCTTCGTGCATGGCATCCCACTTGCCAACCGGGATGGCTCGCGTCTGGTGGTTAAAGAACATAGCCACCTTGCGGCTCTGGTTAGCGACCACACCAGCGAAAGCGCCGGGCAAAATAATGTCGCCATCGGAATCGGTGTTATTGAAAACCGAGGCGTACCCTTCAAACGTTCCCTTACTGCCGTCACCGGTAAACTTGATTTCGGTCTGGTCGAACGCCAGCGTCTTTTGAATTTCAGGCATCATGGCCCCCATAAAAATTAAGCCCCGTCATTGCGGGGCTCTTTGCTTGATCCAAGATCGGTAATGGGTACGTTCTGCGACTGGCGCGTCGCCACGTCACCGCCAGGCAGTGGTGGCAGGTTATCCAGCCGTCGAACCTCGTTAACGGTGCGAATGCCGGTATTGACCATGATCTGCATGAATGATGCCCGGCTTGTTGAGTCGCCGCGTAACAGCCCGTCGAGGTTATGTTCGGCATGAATAGCGCCCTGTTCTGACTCTTTCACCAGCCAGCGCTCAATGCTGTACTCCCAACGGTCAAGGTAGGGTTTTAGCGTGTACTGAAGAAAACCCAGGTTTTGATGCTCAATTCCCGAGCCCCAGGAGGTGGTTTTATCAACATCGCCTACCAGATGCGGAGGCACACCGTAAAAGCGGGCCAGTTCGGCGACCTGAAATTTTCGTGCAGCCAGTATTTCCGAATCCTGAGGCGAAACCCCTATAGCCTGCGTAGTAAACCCGCTCTCCAGGATCCACAACCGCTTTTTAACCGGTCCGCCTGCAATCTCCTTAAAGTTCTCCTCCAGCTGACCGCGCTGCTCTTTAGTCAGCACCTTGCCATCAGTCATCAGGATCTGCGGAGACTTCGCGCCGTTCGCGAAGAACTCACGCTGATTATCTTCCATGGCAATGGCGACACCTGCAGACTTCGCGCTGAACGCCAGCGGAGACAGGCCGGTTAGCCCGTTGAAGCCAAATCCCTTGAGATGGAAAATTTCTTTCTGTGAAAAGTTGGCGTATTCCGTGTCACGACGATAGCGGTAGATAATGGTTTTGCCGTTTTCACTGAGCCGCACTTCCATATTGGCGCTCATCAGAGGAACCATACTGATAACGTCGCCGACGCTGTTTCGCTCCACATGCGCGTAAGCATTACCGTAGGCGCACAACTGCATGGTCATGGCTTCGCGGAACTCCAGAGCGGTCATGAAATTGTTTGGCCGGAACCTCAGTAGTTTTGCGAGAGGATGGTTGCCAGGAACCTTGCTGCGCTGATCGTCTTTGGTCTCGTAAACATCAAGCGGTAAAGATGCAGTGACTGTAGAAATGAGACGGATACAGGCCCACACCGTGCTGATTTGCATGTTTCGCTCATCAGTGACAACGGATTCACCAACAACGCCGTGCGCAGAGGTGCCAGCCATCTGAGAGCCTTTCTCTGGTGTAACCAGTCTGCCACCGGTCAGGATGGAGGCCATGCGCGCCCAGAATGGCGATCGCGTTCGCAGGTCAATGCTGTAATCGGTATCTGCCATTTTTACACGCTCAAAAAGTTATAGATAAAATCGTTAACATCTCCCGGGTCCTCTACATCGTCACTGGACTGTGCCCCGATGGACATTGCCAGTGCTACCATGCCGTCGATACGGCCACTCGACTTGCCTTTTACAAATTTGCGGTTACCGGCGGGGTCGGTGATTACCGTGGCGTTTTTGGCGCACATTTCGAGGATCGGATGGTTGCCGTGCTTCAGCTGCGCACCGAGCAATCTGGCCTCAAGCTCCCTGAGTGCGGGAGACATAGAAACAAAGCCCTGGCCAAATTCCACAAACCGCTCAAGCTCCGCTTCAGTGAATCCGGCGTCGATGAGATGAGGGCGAAGGAAGCGCATGTTATAGCGGTCGAACGCCAGCACCCTGACGTTACAGATATCAAAAACGCGCCGCAGCTCCCTGGCGATAAAGGCATACTCAATGGCTTTTCCCGGTGTCGTGTTCAGCCAGCCCTGCCTCGCCCAGATGTCATAAGGCACGCGATCGTTACGCGCTTTGTCTGCCAGCCCTTCCTCAGGTAGCCAGAACTTACAGTGCACATCGCCATGGGTTGTGTTGAGAATAAGCGCGGTGAGGTCCGACACGCTGGAAAGGTCCAGGCCGCCCCAGACGGTAGCGCCCGCCAGTTCGCCGGGTTCCTCTTTATTCATGTGCCAGACGGTCTGACTCACGAACGGGCTTTTCGCCTCAACCCTGCGGTTTAGTACAAGGTTCTCAAACTCTGCCTGGCGCGACGGCAGGCGTTTTGCGCTGGCGGCCATATCCAGCACTTCTTTCTGGTTCATGAATACATCGAAGGCGGGGTTTGCCAGCCTGATGGCTTCAACAGAGAAAGGATCGATATCTTCCGGCGCGGTCTGGAGCCTGACCACCGTTCGCGGATCGGCCCCGGTCAGGCCATCATCAATCAGCAGGCTGAGCAGGTCGCTCGCATCGGGTGCCTGGGTGCTGATGATTACCGAGATAGGGTTATCCTGAGCAGCGGTCGCCGTTTCCAGCGCTTCATAAAGAGGGTCACGCGGCCCACGAACCTGCCCCAGCTCATCGTGGGCGACAAATCGCGGCGAGAAACCGTAGGCCGTGGTGGCTTCTGCGCTCAGTGCGCGATAATAAGAACCCAGTTCAGGGCAGTGAATTTCTTTTGCTGAATCCTTGATCGCAACATACTGCATAAGCACCGGATTCATCCGGCACATCTTGGAGGCCAGGTTAAACAGAATGGCCGCCTGGTCACGCGAACGTGCGGCAGAATACAGCTGCGAGTTCGGCGCCGCTTCTGGCCCCACCAGATAGAGCAGCATCAGCATGGCGGTTTCAACGGTCTTGGCGTTCTTGCGCCCGCGGCTGATGATGGCGCGGCGAGTGCCATGCTTGTTGTCAAAGATAGCCCTGAAGTCGTCTTTCATGAACTCAGCCATTTTCAGGGGCTGGCCAACAAACTTACCTTCAGGGATAACGATATTTCTTTCGCACCAGAGGATATTCCTCTCGGCTCTTGTCAGAGTTTTTTTAGCCATCGAAGAGCCTTATTCAATTTCCCAGGGTTTTCTCTCCCGTGGCAGATTGTTGTTGGCACGACCTACCGTTTTGGGATCGGCAGTCGCCTGCCGGGTGATCCGCAGCCGCGTCGCCAGTGAGGACGCAGAGCGCACTTCACGCTCGCGCATCGTGAGCAGTTTGTCGTAACGCTTCAGCCCATCTTCTCGGGACAACCACTCCAGTTCGAATTCTTCAATCTGGGTGGTGAGCAACCGAGCCTGCACAACATGGCGGCAGTACATTTCCAGCATGTCGCGGTGCGTTTCGGTAAATGAGCTGGCGGGGTTGTCATTGACCAACCGGACCCAGACGTTTATTTCCGGATCGCTCAGATGAATGGACGGCTGTAGCCTGCTTTCAGCCAGTGCCGGCAGCGAGACAGCAGACGTCGCAGCCAGAGACTTTCTGCCTCGCTGTGCCATCGCTTTTTTCCTTTTTTTCTGGACGTTTTTAAAATGAAATGGGGGAGCGCGGTCTTTGTCTGCCAGGCGTCAGAGTTTTACCCCTCCCCCCCCTGTCATCGCGCCTTTCAAACGAGAATGAATCTCATTTTTCGATGATCCGCAGGTTTTCGCGGGACATGCCGGGCGGCACCAGTGAGTCGCCGACACCGATCGGGATCGACAGGCTGACGGTAGGTAGCGTCTCGCCAACTTCGTGGGTGAAGCTGATAGCGGTGACACCATTGAACTTCACACCATCAATGCTCAACTCAGTCAGCCTGCCATCACGATATTCAATCTTCAGGTCCTGCATTGCATGCTCCTGTTACCAGATAACCCGACCCTCTTCATCGAACTCGGTCACCGTTCCGCCGTTCTCCATGCGTTGCTTCACGGAGTCGTGGCAGCGTTTGCATAAACTTTGTAAATTTTCTGGATCGTGAAAGAGAGTTTCATCGCCTTTATGCGGCTTAACGTGGTCCACTACAGCCGCCGAAACGATCTGATTACGCTTGAGGTGAAACTCGCACAACGGCTGCTGTTGCAGCTGGTGATGGCGCAGGCGGTACCATCGCTTCGTGTTGTAGAGGTTATGCCAGGGGGAGTTTGATGCCATACACTGAATCCTCAGGGACGATACAGCAGACCACCTGGCTTCAGCGCGTTGCGGATAGCATCGCTTGCGGCTTGTTCAATAGCCTGCTGCGTGGTGACAAGTGCCGAAGCCTGAGCATCCTGTGACGCCTGCAGCGCCTTGAACACATCGCTTTCGCGTATGGCATCAATGACAGCTTCGCGCATATCGTCAGAGAGGCTGGTTTTGGTGGCATTATTACCATCAGCGGGATTAGCCTTATCATGACTAATTGCTCCAGGGAAGCCACCAAAAGACAAACCAACATTGAGTGTCGTCTTTTCATTATTGCTGGCTGATTGAGCGGCTTCATGCACCTTATAGCGATCGGCCAGAAACTCAACCTTGCTATGCTCACCTTCAACACCGAGGGTCATGCCAGCTTCGTGCGGCTTGCCTTTGCCGGCGACGTTTAATTTAACGCTATTGCCATTAGACAATACGGCATCGTCGATCTTCGCATCGGTAACGAACACCTCGCCGTTATTAATAATCAGCACCCCGTTCTTTTCGAAAGTCCAGCCATCTTTCAGGACTTTGAATGCATCGCTGTTACGGATTTTGTCATCCAGTTCGTCAACAGCCTGTTGTGCGCCTGATGTGTCCAGCTCAACACGAAGCTTCATTGTGCGTACCAATGGTGCGCATGAGTCATCAGGTACAGATGGTCCTTTATCATCCACTAGCGCTTGCGGACGCTTATTTACCGTGACAGAGGAGGGAAAGTACTCTGGGATACCATTCACCTCACGGCGTGCGCCCCACGCATCATATTTTGCCGTGCCAGCAGCGCTTTGTAGTTCGATTCCTTCATCGGTTTCGATAACGTGAAGACTACGCATTGCATCTTTTAGGCTTAAAGTTTTTTTCATGTTTACTACCCTTTTAGACGTGAGCCTGTCGCACGGCAAAGCCGCCGAAAGTTAACGGTTTGCCCAGGCTCACAGCTGAAAGACTTTCTTTGATGTGCGCGTGCGATGCGCATAAATGCCGCGCGATGCGGTTACTGTCTGAATATCAGGGTATTACTTCGTTTTAACCCCGGGTAAGGTAAGCATTCAGCCCGTCAGTGGTGGGACACTGATTCACGCAAAGAGGAGGAATGGCTGAATA
>OCAM01001607.1_pt1 | contig 10369 bp, 6 predicted proteins | sample 1538281 | NCBI WGS metagenome assembly OCAM01 (sample SAMEA2580273, study PRJEB22360) | human gut metagenome | biome: human gut; feature: human-associated habitat; material: faeces | place: Denmark | collected 2008/2010 | reverse complement strand
GCTAGTACAAAGATACCGGCCCGGGGGGGGCAAAAGGAGGCCAGCCATAATGGAGCCAAGCGATACATAGCGCGTCAAAAGCACGCACACCAGCCAGATACCGAAGCTTGCCACCGCAACCTTAGGCATCATAAAAATCAACAAGCCCAGTGCGGTTGCAACGCCCTTGCCACCCTTAAAGCCCAGAAAAAGCGAATAATTATGTCCCAAAAGCGCGCCCAAAGCCGTAACCACATCCAGCAGAGGATTGTGGAAAAAATAGCTCATAATACCAACCGCAAGAATACCCTTGAAGGCATCGGCAATCAGCACCAGCACCGCAGTCTTGGGACCGACGATACGGAAAACGTTCGTCGTGCCGATATTCTTGCTGCCGTAATTACGGATATCAATACCGTGAAAGGCCTGCACCAGCCACAAGCCGCTGGGAACAGAGCCGCAGACATGACCGAGCACAAAGCCCAGCAGAAAATGTAATATACCCACCTCATTGAACATAACAAATCACCTGACTTTTATTTATTCATCCTCGTTCTTGCCACGGATAATCATCTGAATCGGTGTGCCTTCAAAGCCAAAGGCCTCACGCAGCTTGTTCTCCAGATAACGCTGATAGGAGAAATGCATGATTTCCGGTTCGTTGACAAAGATAACAAAGGTTGGCGGTTTGATTTTGACCTGTGTAACATAAAGAATCTTAAGACGCTTACCTTTCTCGGTCGGCGGCGGATTGATAGCCACAGCGTCCTCGATAACCTGGTTGAGAATACTGGTAGCGATACGCATAGCGTTCTGCTCGGCAACATAGGAGATAACCTCCGGCAGACGGTGAATACGCTGCTTGGTAACGGCAGAAACGAAAACTACCGGCGCATACTGCAGGAAAACAAGCTCCTTGCGCAGAGTTTCGGTGTAACGCAGAGTGGAGGAATTGTCCTTCTCGTACAAATCCCACTTGTTGACAACCAGAATAACAGCCTTGCCTGCCTCATGAGCATAGCCGACGATACGTTTATCCTGCTCGGTAACACCCTCAACGGCATCAAAAACCATCAGCACAACGTCACTGCGGTCAACCGCGCGCAGAGAACGCATAACGCTGTATTTTTCAATCGGTTCGTCAACCTTAGCCTTGCGGCGCATGCCTGCTGTATCAATGAACAGGTACTTCTGACCGTTGCGTACTACCGGAGTATCAATCGCATCACGGGTAGTGCCTGCAATATCACTGACGATAGAACGCTCCTCGCCTACCAGTGCGTTGAAAATAGAGGACTTGCCCACGTTAGGACGGCCAATCAAAGCAACCTTGATTTCGTCCTCCTCCTCCAGGTCGCCTGCCATCTTATCGGACGGGAACTTGGCAACAACGGCATCCAGCAAATCACCCAGGCCCAAATGGTTGGACGCGGAAACAGCAATCGGGTCACCGATACCCAGATTATAGAATTCAAAGGTATTCATCTCCTGCTTCGGAGAATCCGCCTTATTAACAGCCAGAACAATCGGCTTCTTGGACTGACGCAGCAGACGGGCAACATCAGCATCCTCAGTAGTAATGCCTGCACGCGCATCGCAGACGAACAGAATAACGTCCGCCTCCTTAATCGCAATCTGTGCCTGCTGACGGATAGAAACAGCAATAGCATCGGCATTCATGATTTCGATACCGCCGGTATCAACCATCATAAACTCGTGGTCCAGCCATTCGGCGGTAGCATACAGACGGTCGCGGGTAACGCCCGGTGTATCCTCAACAATGGAAATCCTGCTGTTGGCAAAAATATTAAAAAGAGTAGATTTGCCCACGTTAGGACGTCCAACTATAGCAACTATCGGTTTAGCCATAATCAAATCTCCTTCATCATAATAAATTTTTTAATAAGTGTCTATCATAGAAATGTAAAATTTTTTGTATATTTATGGGGCATCCCCCTTCCGTCAGTTCGCTACGCTCACTGACACCTTCCCCAAGGGGCAGGCAAGAAGGATAGCTTTCAATTGGCCTTCATTAGTATGTTCTTGGTTCCCCCTTGGGGGACAAGGTGAATTGCCCGAAGGGCAAGAGAGGGCGCCCTGGGGCGACTGTCGCGTCAGCGACTAAAGGGGGTAACACAGATGGAGTGCTATAACGCACACCTCAATGGTCGATGCCGTTACGAGAGCTAATTCCCTTATGGAAGTAATGCTTAACCTCGCTCATATCCGTAACAAGATCAGCAATTTTAATAAGCTCTTCCGGTGCACCTCTACCAGTAGTAATAACCTCAACGTTATTTTTATGCTCACGCAGAAAATCAACAACCTCCTGCGTCGGCAGCATTTGGGTAGCAAGCACAATATTCAGCTCATCGAGGATAATAATGTCCGCAGCGTGCGAGCTGATAGCTTCCTTCGCCTCTTCCCAGCCGTCACGGCACATCTTCAAATCAACAGGATCGGGATTATGGAAATTAACAAAGGCGTCGCGTCCCACCTGCCGCAGCGTAAACCAGGGCAGATTCTTTGCAGCCCGCGCCTCGCCGTACTCAGGATCATCCTTCAAAAATGAAAGCATCAGAGTCTTCATACCATAACCGGAGGCACGCAGCGCTACGCCTAAAGCGGCAGTAGTCTTACCCTTGCCTGTACCTGTATAAACCTGCAGCATACGCTTCACCTATCTTTCCAATAATAAATGCAGTAGCTCTTTCGCACCCTTAGCAATTTCCACCTTACCGGGGTAACGCTCCTTGAACTGCGCCAGCGACATATCATCCAAAAACAGCTTATCGTTATTCAAAACCACATCCGGCAGAATAATCTTCTTCTCCTGAACGTTCGCCAAGATATCGCTGCCCGTCAAAAGACCGGTAACATTCACCTTGCCGCCGAAAAAGCTGTTAGGAACAGGCACAAAACGATGCTCCGAACCGAACTGACTGTTCAGCTTCGCCATCAAAGGCTCCAGCACACGGTAAGCGCCCTCACCCACGGGAATCACCGCAGGCTCTGCAGGATGAAAGCTCTGCATCTGCGCCAACGCCTCGTCCCACTCCAGCATAAAGTTGGCAGTCAGGCCGATGCCGTTTTCCAGCTGCGGGAAGCCGTCGTACCATTCGGTAGGAGGAAAAGGCTTTTCAGCCAGCAGATAAAATTCATCGCCCAAGTAGATAAACGTTTTGCCTGTTTCCTTACGGCAGCGCTCCTGCCATGCGGTCACCTGCTCCACAACCTCTGCGGCCTGCTCCTTCGTAAAGGTAGCAAGCTGCGTTAAGTGCTCGCGGTGCTTAGTAGTACCTACGGGAACAACCGCCATCGTCAGTACATTGGGATACTGCGCGTACAAATCGTAGAAGCTCTTGGCAAGAATCTCGCCGTCATTATAACCGGGGCAGCACACAATCTGCGTATGCACCTGAATGCCCGCATCGAACAAAAGCTGCAAGCGCTCCATCAGCTGACCGGCGAAACGGTTGTGCATCATCTGGCAGCGCACCTGCGGGTCGGTAGCGTGTACCGAAACATACAACGGTGTCAGATGCGTACGGATAATCCGTTCAAAATCTTCATCCTTCATATTGGTGAGTGTAATGAAGTTACCATATAAGAAGGACAGACGGTAATCGTCATCACGCACATACAGACCCGGACGCATACCGGGAATCATCTGGTCCACAAAGCAGAAAACACAGTTATTGTAGCAGGTCGCAACTCTGTCGAAAACTGCGGAATCAAACTCCAGTCCAAGATCCTCATCCGGATATTTTTCTATATGTACCTGACGGCGTGTGCCATCGATGGCCTCAATCTCCAGATTAACCTCGTAATCGGAGGTATAGAAGCTCAATTCAATTATATCCTTAACCTGTACGCCGTCTACGCTGCACAGCTTTTCGCCGGCCTTGATGCCTGCGTCCGCTGCCAAACTGTTCTTGCGTACACCACTAATAAGTCCTACCATTACAACTCCTTAAAAAAAATGCAGATAATCAACCGTGAAAAGATTAGTCGTCAAATTATTATATCATATTAGCTTGAAGAATGCAAAAAGGGGGTAAGCGTTAAATATAATGTGTATGAAAAAAATCAGAACCACATAGTAGTCCTGGTACAAATCTTTATTTCCTGAAAATTACGCTGCATTCAGGCATTAGTAAGAACATGGACTAAATACTTAAATGGATCCAAGCGGTTCTCCTTGGCGCTTTCTACCAAGTTGTAGATAATTGCACTGCCTTGCGTTCCTCGTGGTGTATTGGCGAACAAGGAGTTTTTACGTTTCCTCTGAAACTGGAATCTCGACAAAACTATATTCTCTGCTTGAAACTCTGTTAAAAATCTTCTTTTGCCGATATAGGAACACTGTTTTCTCGGCACCATGCACGTACAGAAAGGCTACTACTGCGACAGGCACGGATCTTGTCTGCCCACTCTTGCATTTCACGATTAGTATTGACAATTTGCAAACTGTTATCCATATTGTAATACACTCCAATTCAGTTTAATTAAAGTGTTTAGAAGTGTTTACAACACTCCTGAACACTAAAAAGGCACATGGAACGATGTTCCATGCACCTATTATATATTACTGAATTAAGATTTTATATCCGCATTATGTTTGAAGCTTACCCCTGTTCTGCAGCTTTCTTATACCATTGGAACGCTTCAGCTTTATTTTTTTCACAACCAATTCCGTTATATAAAAAAGAAGCTAAGTTAATTTGAGCTATTGCATGACCCTGTTCAGCAGCTTTTCTAAACCATTGGAACGCTTCAGCTTTATTTTCCGCACAACCAATTCCTTTATCTAAACAATAAGCTAAGTTATATTGAGCTATTGCATAACCATGTTCTGCAGCTTTCTTATACCATTGGAACGCTTCAGCTTTATTTTCTGCACAACCAATTCCTTTAACTAAACAATAAGCTAAGTTATATTGAGCTTTTGTATGACCCTGTTCTGCAGCCTTTTTATACCATTGGAACGCTTCAGCTTTATTTTCTGCACAACCAATCCCTTTATCTAAACAATAAGCCAAGTTATATTGAGCTTTTATATGACCCTGTTCTGCAGCCTTTCTAAACCATTTTACTGCCTCTACTTTATCAACAGCGTAACCACTACCTTCATATAAGCAACAACCTAAATTTCTCTGCGAAATAGCAAGCCCTTGTTCTGCAGCTTTCCTATACCATTCTACCGCTTCAGCTTGATTTTTCGTTACACCACCCCAGCCTTCTGTTAGATATCTTCCTACCATATTTTGTGCGTCTGCATTACCCTGTTCAGCAGCTTTCTTATACCATTGGAACGCCTCAGTTTGATTTTTCGTTACATCACCCCAGCCTTCTGTTAGATATCTTCCTACCATATTTTGTGCGTTTGCAATATTTTGTTCCGCAGCCTTTTTATACCATTGGAACGCTTCAGCTTTATTTTCTGCACAACCAATTCCGTTATATAAACAATCAGCTAAGTTATATTGAGCTTCTGCATGACCCTGTTCTGCAGCCTTTTTATACCATTGGAATGCTTCAGCTTTATTTTCTGCACAACCAATTCCTTTAACTAAACAATAAGCTAAGTTATTTTGAGCTATTGCATAACCATGTTCAGCAGCTTTCTTATACCATTGGAACGCTTCAGTTTTATTTTCTGCACAACCAATTCCTTTAACTAAACAATAAGCTAAGTTATTTTGAGCTATTGCATAACCATGTTCAGCAGCTTTCTTATACCATTGGAACGCTTCAGTTTTATTTTCTGCACAACCAATTCCTTTAACTAAACAATAAGCTAAGTTATTTTGAGCTTCTGCATGACCCTGTTCCGCAGCCTTTTTTAACCATTTGACTGCCTCTACTTTATCAACAGTGCAACTACTACCTTCATATAAACAATAAGCTAAGTTATATTGAGCTTTTGCATGACCCTGTTCTGCAGCCTTTCTAAACCATTGGAACGCTTCAGCTTTGTTTTCTGCACAACCAATTCCTTTATCTAAACAATAAGCTAAGTGATTTTGAGCTTCTGCATGACCCTGTTCCGCAGCCTTTTTAAACCATTTGACTGCCTCTACTTTATCAACAGTGCAACTACTACCTTTATATAAACAATTACCTAAATTATTCTGCGCCTCAGCCAACCCTTGCTCAGCTATTTTTCTTAACCAATAATTAGCAGCAGCATCACTTCCATGATTACTATAATAGGCATGCAAATTAATCATCGCATCCTGATGATTTTTCATTGCCGCTTTCTGATAAAATCGCAATGCCTTATCCGTATCTTGTAGCACGCTAATGCCACCCTCATACAGCACGCCTAATAAATACAAGGCCAGCTCATTATTACGCCCTGCTTCACGCTCACAGTAATCCCAAATACCGCTGGTTACACCAATAAGAATATCTTCTGTTTGCATAAAGGCTTGTTCATTTTCCATATATTCTTCATAGCTTCCACTCTTTTTAGCTTCGTTCTCTGCCTTCGCCTGCGCAAACTTCCTGTTAAACGCAGCAAAATAAGCACCCAGCTCATCGAGCAGTGTGTTCAGCTTAAACTTCTCGTGGTGAGGCAGCACCAAATCAGCTACAGCCTTTTCCAACTCGGCAAAATTACCAATCTCCCGCTTTAGCGTATTATTTTCCTTCTTTCCTTCCAGCTCATACTTCGCAGAAATGCCTACAACGTACTGCACTCTGCCATTTAATGTCTGTCTGGCCTTTGCTAAAAACTCCTGCGGATTATCCTCTTCCTCGTCCAGCAGATCCATCTTATTAACAACAGCAATCGGTTTCAGGCGTGGCGTCAGCCTGTCCATCGCCGCCATCTCTTCCCTCGTTGCCAGCTGTACCACAGAAAACATCCACAGCACTGTATCCGCCTTGCTGACAAAACGCTCCGTTGCTTCAGAGCGCTTTTCCTTCAAATCATTTAGTCCCGGACTGTCAATAATGCTGACCTGCTTTAAGATTTCCAGCGGCATCTGGCGTTCGACATAATCCAGCTTTTCATGAACCTCGTTGAGCTTTTCTTCATTGTTAACAGCTGTCATTCTAGTAAATTCCTGAGGCGTTGCAGACTGCACCTTACCATCTCTGAAATGCAGCAAAAGCTTATCCTGCTGACCATAGCAAAACTTCGTTACAACAGCCGTCGTCGGCTTTTCCTCCACAGCCGCAATTTCTTCGCCCAGCAATGCATTAATAAATGACGACTTACCCGTAGAAAAAGAGCCCATGACCACAAGCATCAATGGCTCTGAGGTATGAGAAATAAGCTTGTCTAGTCCTGTAGCAAACTGCGCGAAGCGTTGCTGCTTTTGCAGCTCTCCCTTCGCTGTTTGTAATTTATTAATAATCTCCTGTAAATTGACATTCATCACTAGCAACCTCCCGTTCAGCTAAATTTTGTATAATACAAGTTTATAATTTTTCTTTACAAGTATTCTTTAATAAAAATTATAACATCTTGTTCCCGCCAGGTCAAACTCGTCTCCCGATATGCTGAACTCTTGACAGTTTTTCCCTTTCTGTGCGCATAGCTATTCAATTTTTAACATATTGCCATCCCAGCATCATCCTTCAAAACGTAAAAAACGCCATCGCAGGTTTCTCCCACGATGACGCTCAATACATATTTTATTATAACTGGAGCTTACGCGCTCAGCTTTTCTGCCACAAGATTTTTGGAAAACCCAACAATCCACTATATCCCCAGCAGCCAGTCAATGACATTCACAACTTTTATGCCTTCATAATTTCCGAGGGAGAAGCGATCAAGCGTCAAGACGATTTTCTCATAATTGTCTTGTATTCCCCGTAGCGGACGCATCTCTCGTTCAAATGTTTCCTCAGCAGTCATATTAGCTGTAACCTGATAATAAGTTAATATTCCTTGCTTCTGAGCGACAAAGTCCACTTCAGTTGAGCCAAACTTTCCAATATTGACCTTATAGCCTCGCCGTAAAAGCTCGAAATATACAATATTCTCAATGGAAAAGCCCAAATCATACCGTTTTCTTGGAAGAATATGATTGCGAAGTCCCAGATCAACCATATACAGCTTTTTATTGGCTTTCAAAAGCTGTTTCCCCACAATATCAAATCTTTCAGCTGGGTAAAAGACAAATGATTCAGTCAAAGCCTCTACATAATCACTAACCGTATTCGGGGAAATCTTTCTGCCAGAAGAGATTAAGTAATCGGTTACGCTTTTTATAGAAATCGGACTGCCGATTACACTTGCCAAATAGCGTGCAATGGTCTTCAGTAGTGCAATATCTGTGATTTTACGTCTACCTGCATCTTTTTCTTTTCTTGCCTGGCGTTCCTCAATATCTTTAACAATAACGGTGTTGTAGATTCCCTCCAGATATTGATTTACTTTTTCATCCGTGCGGTTCATCACCGCAACATACGGAAGTCCTCCCGTTTGCATATATTCTGAAAAAGCATCTTCTTGCGGTCTCCCCGTCACAGTGACATACTCACGGAAAGAAAGGGGAAGCATTGATATTTCCACATACCTTCCAGACAAAAGGGTTGCCAGTTCACTTGAAAGCAAATACGAATTTGAACCCGTAATATATACATCCGTGTTGTTCTTTACATATAGACTATCTACTACTTTGGGGAAATCAGGCACGTTCTGAATTTCATCCAAAAATATATATGTCATTTTATCGCTGCACAGACGTTCTTTTATATAACGATAAAGTACCTTATAATCCAAAAGCTCTTCAAACTCTAGGTCTTCAAAGTTGATTGATATAATCTGTTCTGCTTCCACGCCAGCTAAATGAAGTCTGTCCTTAAACTGTTCCAGAAGCACCGATTTACCACAACGTCTAATTCCCGTCACAACTTTAATGATGTGCTCGTCTTTCCACTCCCAAAGCTGTGCGAGGTATTCTTTTCTTTCAACCATGGCTCTATCCCTCCTTTCTCCGAGTATAGCACATTATGTTTTGAAAATCAAATTATATTCCTATCTCGGAATTTATTTTAAAATATTTTATTTAGTCTTCTTATTTTAGAGCTTTAATTACAAATATCCATAAGCTTCTTTCTAATAGAGAAAGTGGCGATGATCGTTATGATATCCAGCTTGAATCAAGAAGCTCTGAGCAACCAGGAATTAAAGCGACAAGTAAAGCTTCAGATAAACTCACCGACTTAGCTTTAACAGCCTAAAAACAAATTTTAGATAAAAAATACGATACAGAATTTCTCGCTCGTAATGTACATACCATTTACAAATATGGTATTACGTTTAGAGGTAAAGAAGCAAAAGTCATAAGTGACTAGAACGGTTTTCTCACCAAAAACTGCGGAGCAAGCTCTCGCCTGCTCCGCAGTTTTTCTATCCTCTTCTTTTTTACCCTCTGCGCCATCTGCACAGCTTCGCCAACTCGTAACCGCGGCTGGCAATAAAGTCACGAGTTTCTCCCGTCACAATCAGCGGAACGTCACGCAGCTCCTTCGGCGTCAGGCAGCCCAAAAGCAGCATATACTTCTGCAGTCCGTCCGCCAGCGCTTCCACATAATCTGCGGCAGCGTCAACACCCTGCTCCATGACCAGACGCAAAATCTGAATTTCATCCAAAAATATATATGTCATTTTATCGCTGCACAGACGTTCTTTTATATAACGATAAAGTACCTTATAATCCAAAAGCTCTTCAAACTCTAGGTCTTCAAAGTTGATTGATATAATCTGTTCTGCTTCCACGCCAGCTAAATGAAGTCTGTCCTTAAACTGTTCCAGAAGCACCGATTTACCACAACGTCTAATTCCCGTCACAACTTTAATGATGTGCTCGTCTTTCCACTCCCAAAGCTGTGCGAGGTATTCTTTTCTTTCAACCATGGCTCTATCCCTCCTTTCTCCGAGTATAGCACATTATGTTTTGAAAATCAAATTATATTCCTATCTCGGAATTTATTTTAAAATATTTTATTTAGTCTTCTTATTTTAGAGCTTTAATTACAAATATCCATAAGCTTCTTTCTAATAGAGAAAGTGGCGATGATCGTTATGATATCCAGCTTGAATCAAGAAGCTCTGAGCAACCAGGAATTAAAGCGACAAGTAAAGCTTCAGATAAACTCACCGACTTAGCTTTAACAGCCTAAAAACAAATTTTAGATAAAAAATACGATACAGAATTTCTCGCTCGTAATGTACATACCATTTACAAATATGGTATTACGTTTAGAGGTAAAGAAGCAAAAGTCATAAGTGACTAGAACGGTTTTCTCACCAAAAACTGCGGAGCAAGCTCTCGCCTGCTCCGCAGTTTTTCTATCCTCTTCTTTTTTACCCTCTGCGCCATCTGCACAGCTTCGCCAACTCGTAACCGCGGCTGGCAATAAAGTCACG
>OCAM01001601.1_pt1 | contig 10438 bp, 10 predicted proteins | sample 1538281 | NCBI WGS metagenome assembly OCAM01 (sample SAMEA2580273, study PRJEB22360) | human gut metagenome | biome: human gut; feature: human-associated habitat; material: faeces | place: Denmark | collected 2008/2010 | reverse complement strand
AAAACAATTACTGGAGATTCAAAACTTGCATACCAGTTTTCGGATTAAAGATGACTTTTATGATGCAGTTGATGATGTATCATTTGCACTGAATCATAACGAAATCCTAGCAATCGTTGGAGAATCTGGTTGTGGGAAAAGCACACTAGCTACTACGATTATGGGCCTACACGATCCATTAAATACGAAAATCACTGGCGAGATTCTTTATAAAGAACTAGATTTGGTTAATTTAAATGAAACACTTTACAACAAAATTCGAGGCAATGATATCGGCATGATTTTCCAAGATCCATTGTCCGCTTTGAATCCTTTGATGCGTATCGAAGATCAAATCAAAGAAGGGTTAAGCTACCATACTAAATTAAATGCGAGCCAACGTCAAGAACGCGCAATTGAATTATTGGAACAAGTCGGGATTCCCAATCCTAAACGGGTTGGACGTCAATATCCTCATGAGCTATCAGGTGGGATGCGCCAACGGGTGATTATCGCGATTGCGATCGCATGTAAGCCGCCAATCATCATTGCTGATGAACCGACGACGGCACTCGATGTAACCATCCAAGCACAGATTCTTGATTTATTGAAGGACTTACAAAAAGAAACTGAAGCAGGCATCATCTTAATTACCCATGACTTAGGTGTCGTAGCAGAGATGGCTGACCATGTCGCTGTCATGTATGGTGGGCAATTTGTCGAAGTTGCAACAGCTGAAGAATTATTCACCAATCCTCAGCACCCATATACACGTTCGCTACTTAATTCGATCCCGCAAGAAGACAACCGCGATAGTGAGTTGCATGTGATTGAAGGGGTTGTGCCTTCTTTAAAAAATATGGGACGCACCGGTTGTCGTTTTGCGCCACGTATTCCGTGGATTCCAGCAGAAGCGCATGAAGAAAATCCTGTGTTGCATGAAGTAACAGAAAATCATTGGGTTCGTTGCACGTGTTACAAGCATTTTCATTTTAGAGACGAAGAAGGAGAAGTGTAGATGTCAGAATTAATTACAATTAAAGATCTGAAAGTTCACTATCCAATTCGTAGCGGCTTTTTCAATCGCGTCACAGACTATGTCTATGCGGTAGACGGTGTCGATTTTGTGATAGAAAAAGGAAGCACTTATGGGCTAGTAGGTGAATCCGGATCTGGAAAGTCAACCACTGGTAAAGCCATCGTCGGCTTAGAAAAGATTAGTGACGGAGAAATCATTTATAATGGTGAAAATGTAACGAAGGCTTCCGTTAGACGCAAGATGAATTACAACAAAGATATACAAATGATCTTCCAAGATTCGATGTCTAGCCTGAATCCTAAAAAGCGCGTAATTGATATTATTGCTGAACCATTGCGTAACTTTGAACGCATCAGTGATCAAGAAGAAAAGAAACGCGTCAAGGAATTGCTTGATATCGTAGGGATGCCAGAAGATGCACTTTATAAGTACCCTCATGAATTTTCAGGTGGGCAACGTCAACGGTTAGGTGTGGCTCGAGCAGTAGCTTCTAGTCCGAAACTAATCATAGCAGACGAACCAGTATCAGCACTTGATCTATCTGTACAAGCACAAGTATTGAACTTTATGAAGCGTGTACAGCAAGAATTTGGCTTGAGCTTTTTGTTTATCTCGCATGATTTGGGTGTAGTGAAGCATATGTGTGACAATATTGCCATTATGTATAAAGGACGTTTTGTTGAGATTGGGACGCGGGAAGACATCTATACGAATCCGCAACATATTTATACGAAGCGCTTATTATCAGCTATTCCACATATTGACGTAGCACATCGCGAGGAGCACAAACTATTACGCCGTCAAGTTGAAGCAGAATATATCGCTCATCAAAAAGATTATTACGATGAAAAAGGTCGCGTGTATGATTTATCTGAATTGTCGGCGACACATAAAGTAGCAGTAAAAAATGGGGGTGCGAACTAATGTGGAAAACCATTCTACGTCGTTTGATATTAATGATCCCTCAAGTCATTATTTTAAGTATTTTGATTTTTGTTTTGGCAAAAATGATGCCAGGGGATCCATTTACAGGGTTAATTAACCCGAATACTGATCCAGCCAGAATCGAAGAATTGAAAAAAGCTGCTGGTTTGTACGATCCGTGGTACCAACAATATTTCCGTTGGGTCGGCAATGCATTGCATGGCGATTTTGGAAATAGTTATACATACAAATATGATGTTGCAACAGTCATTGGTCAACGGATCGGCAATACCGTTCGTTTAGCTATTGTATCAGTTATTTTGACCTATGCTTTGGCTATTCCTTTAGGTCTATATGCAGGACGTTACCAAAACTCTTGGTTTGATAAAGTCGTTGTCGTATACAACTTTGTCAGCTTTGCAATCCCGACATTTGTCTTGGGCTTAATTATGTTATTCTTCTTTGGTTATACCTTACACTGGTTCCCAACAAGTGGTAGTGTCTCAACTGATGCGACACCAGGAACGATTGGTTATTTCTTTAGTCAGATGTATTATGTATTGTTGCCATCTATCGTTCAGGCGTTACTTGGAACAGCAGTGACCATTCAATATTTGCGAAGCGAAGTCATTGATGCCAAGCAAATGGATTATGTACGGACAGCTCGTTCAAAAGGTGTACCGACAAGCAAAGTATTCAATCGCCACATTTTCCGTAATGCCTCATTACCGATAGCTTCAACATTAGGTTATGAAATTACTGGTTTGATTTCTGGATCAGTGATGATTGAAATTATTTTCAACTATCCAGGTATCGGAAATTTATTTGTTACGAGTATTAATCAACGTGACTATTCAGTCATTACAGCGTTGACGCTGATCTTTGGGATTGCCACATTGGTAGGAACATTGTTGTCAGATATTATTATGAGTATTGTTGATCCACGAATTCGTATTCAATAAAATAGGAGGATGTACATGTCTAAGAAACAAGAAAAACAAGCAACAACAGTGTCTACTCCACCTATGGGGATGCGGATGATTGCTCGTGAGTTTAGCAAAGATAAATTAGCTATGTTCTCACTTGCACTGTTGATTATTGTATTATTGATTGCCATTATCGGTGGTTTTGTTTTAAACCAAGATACAGTCACGAAAGTAAGTATTTTTGATAAATACGCTGTACCTGGTTCGACGTCAATGGATGGGCGCTACTATTTATTAGGAGCTGACGAAGGGGGCCGCGATGTATTTGGTCTACTAGTCATCGGTGCTCGTAATTCAATCATGATTGGGTTTGCCATTACGATTATTACTTCTATTATTGGGGTAGCAGTCGGAATTATCTCAGGATACTATGGTGGTATCGTGGATACGATTTTGATGCGTATTGTTGACTTCGTAATGATTTTACCAATTATGCTAATTATCATTGTATTAGTAACAATCGTGCCAAAATACTCTGCATGGAGTTTGGTATGGATTATGTCGGCCTTTTACTGGGTCGGTAAAGCGCGGCTATTTCGAGCGAAAACATTATCTGAAAGCCGCCGCGATTATGTAAGTGCGTCAAAAACGTTAGGAACTTCTGATTTCAAAATCATGTTTCGTGAAGTGATGCCGAATTTAAGTTCATTAATTATTACGAACTTAACAATGAACTTCGCAGCGAACATTGGGATTGAAACAAGTTTGACTTTCTTAGGATTTGGTTTACCAATGAATACACCAAGTTTGGGAACATTGATCGCTTATGCGACAAATGCAGAAGTCTTAACATCAAAATTATGGGTATGGCTACCAGCATCACTACTTATTTTGGTTTTGATGCTTAGTATAAATTATGTTGGTCAAGCATTTAAGCGTTCAGCAGATGCGCGTCAACGATTAGGATAATAAGAGGGGGAAAAAGGAATGAAAAAAAAAGCATTACTTGGTTTGGTTACCGTAGCAGGGCTAACATTGACTTTAGCAGCATGCGGTGGCAACAGCAGCAAAGGAACAAGCAGCAGTAGCGATAGCGCAACTGCCGATACAGGCGATTTCAAATTAAAAACAACCAATACAAAAGAAGCGATCAAAGATGGTACTCTAGAAATTGGTGTCGTATCAGATACTGCCTTCACAGGTATTTTCTCTGATGCATTTAGTGAAATTACTTTAGATACAACATTCTTCTCACCAGCAAGTGAAGGATTGTTTAACACAGATAAAGATCTAAAAATGACTGATGGCGCAGCGAAAATCAAATTTGATGAAGATGCAAAAACAGTTACGATCACGATGACTGATGGTGTTAAATGGAGCGATGGCAAAGATGTTAATGCGGATGATTTAGAATTTCCTTACCTTGTAATTGGTAACAAAGATTACAATGGTGTTCGTTATGACTCATCTATGAAAAATATTGTCGGTATGGAAGACTACCATGATGGGAAAGCGGACACGATTTCAGGAATCAAAAAAGTAAACGACAAAGAAATTCAAATTACCTATAAAGAAATGACACCATCAATGCTACAAAATGCAAGTTCTGGTGTTCTTGGATATGCTATGCCAAAACATACCTTTGATGGTATCGCTATAAAAGATATGGCTTCATCTGATCCAGTTCGTAAAAACCCAGTTACATTTGGTCCGTATGTAATCAGCAAGATTACTGCTGGTGAATCTGTTGAATTTACACCAAATAAATACTACTATGGTGGCACACCAAAACTTTCGAAGATTGTCATGAAGACTGTACCAACATCTTCAGCAACAGCTTCAATGAAATCAAAAGAATTTGATATTTATGAAGGTATGCCAAGTTCTGAATATACATCATGGAAAGATTTAAGTGGCTATGAATTATTAGGTCAACAAGCTACTTCTTATAATTATATTGGTTTCAAACTTGGTAAATGGGACAGCGAAAAAGGTGTCAACGTATATGATTCAAGCTCAAAAATGGCTGATAAGTCATTGCGTCAAGCAATCGGATATGCTATTGACAACGAAGCAATTGCGCAAAAATTATACAACGGCTTACAAACTCGTGCCAACTCTTTAATCGTACCTGCGTTTGGTACCAAACATGACAAAGATTTGAAAGGCTACACCCAAGATGTGAAGAAAGCCAAAAAATTATTGGATGATGCTGGTTACAAAGACACAGATGGCGATGGTTACCGCGAAGACAAAAATGGTAAGAAATTAGAAATTAACTTTGCTTTCCGTGATGGTGGAACAACAGCTAAATCACTAGCTGAATACTACATCCAAGCATGGAAAGAAGTTGGCTTAGATGTGAAATTGGCAACTGGACGTCTAATTGAAGTAAACAGCTTCTATGACAAGCTTCAAAATGATGATCCTTCTATCGATATGTATCAAGCTGGTTGGTCAACTGGTTATGACCCAGATCAATCTGGTTTATACGGTGAAGATGCTCAATTTAACTTCACTCGTTTCGTATCGGATGAAAATACGAAACTAATCAAAAAAATGTCTTCAAAAGATGCATTTGATGATGAAAAAGCAGCGAAAATCTATAAAGAATGGCAAGAATATGCGAATGATCAAGCATTTGTTATTCCAACAACTTATAGCTTTGATGTGACACCAGTATCTGATCGTGTGACAGGTTACGATATCTCTCGTGACCTTGACCACAACGTATTTGCAGAAGTTGGCGTAACTTCAGACAAACGTTAGGCAACGGTGATCGATTAACATGAACTACCCACTCGTGAGTGGGTAGTTTTTTTGTTATAATGAAACACGAAAAGAGGTGGCTAGATGATTTCATTGCTATTGCCGTTATTGGAACGGGTGGGTTTGATTATTCTATTGGCTAATTTATTGATGATTAGTCCTTTTTATAAAAAAGTGATGTACGAACGAGATACCCTTCATGCACAATTGGTACTGATAGGGACCTTTAGTATTTTTGCCATTATTAGTAATTTCACGGGAGTCGTCGTGTCAGAGTCGATTCAGTTTGATCAAGGTGGCTTGGTTGTTTTGTCGAATCATTCATCTATTGCAAATACGCGAACACTGACAATTGGTATGTCTGGTCTAATCGGTGGCCCATTTGTCGGCTTTTTTGGCAATGGTTAATTTCGGGTACTGTCCGTTGGTTGCAAGGAGGAAGCGCGCCATATACGTACTTTATTTCGTCCATGCTGATTGGTTTTTCTTCAGGACTTTTAGGAAGAGTAAGCTTGAAAAAGAAACGCTATCCGAAAATTTGGCAAGGGAGTCTTTGTGGTGCTTTGATGGAAGTCATTCAGATGCTTTGTATCTTTATTTTTTTACCAAATAAAGAGCAAGCAATATCGTTAATTCAAACCATTGCAGTGCCCATGGTATTAGTGAATGCACTGGGGACGGGAATCTTTTTGTCGATTGTTCTAGGAACGTTAAAACAAGAAGAAAGCACAAAAGCCGTTCAGACCCATGATGTATTAGAGTTGGCGAATACGACGTTGCCTTATTTTCGTCAAGGGTTAACGGAAGAGTCAGCAACACAAACAGCGTTACAAATTAAAAAAATCATGCGCGTGTCTGCCGTTAGCGTCACCAATCGTTATCGGATTTTAGCTCACGTGGGTGCGGGCAGTGATCACCATATTCCGACCAAAGAAATCATTACTGATTTGTCTAAAGAAGTGTTGAAGACTGGAAAATTGCATGTGGTACGAACGAAAGAAGCTATTGGATGTAGTGATCCGAATTGTCCATTGGCTGCAGCGATAGTGGTACCGCTCTTTGTAAAAGGGCAAGTAGTAGGGACGTTCAAGTTGTACTTCACCAATGCTGATGATCTCACCTATGTGGAAGAGCAACTGGCAGAGGGATTGGGCGAAATTTTTTCTTCGCAAATTGAATTAGGGGAAATGGACAATGAGCAACGCTTGTTAAAAGATGCTGAAATTAAATCCCTGCAAGCCCAAGTCAATCCTCATTTTTTATTTAATGCAATCAATACTATTTCAGCGATGATTCGTATAGATAGCGAGAAGGCTCGACATTTACTGTTGCAATTGGGGCATTATTTCCGAGCAAACTTAAACGGTACTCGCAACAATCTGATTCCGATTGCCGAAGAATTGAGTCATCTACAAGCGTATCTTGCCATTGAGCAAGCACGCTTTCCAAATCGTTACCATATTACGATTGATGTTCCCGACACGCTCATGAAAGCAGAGATTCCACCTTTTGTCATTCAAATTTTAGTAGAAAATGCCTTGAAGCACGCATTTGCTGGGCGAAAGCAAGACAACCAAGTCTTGGTGCAAGCTTCTTTGAATGAAACTGGCGAACTATTGTTACAAGTAAAGGATAATGGGCAGGGCATTCCTCAGGAGAAGCTAGCAAAATTAGGAAAAGAAGTTGTCTCATCTAGCAAGGGGACTGGATCAGCGTTAGAAAACTTAAATCGTCGCTTGCTTAGTCTCTTTGGGGAAAAAGCTCAACTGGTCATTCATTCAGATGAGACAGGAAGTGTATTTGCCATGACAATACCATTAAAATTGAAGGAGGATGCAAATGAAAGTCGCAATTATCGATGATGAACCATTGGCACGCATGGAATTGCACTATTTACTAGAGCAGACCGCTGAAGCAGAAGCCATCTATGAAGGGGAATCGATTGAAGATGCCTTTCGCTTATTACTTACGGAAAAGCCGGATTTGCTATTTCTGGATATTCATTTGACAGATGAGAGTGGTCTGGATCTAGCGAAAAAGCTCGTACAAGTACCAAATCCGCCACTGATTATATTCGCTACTGCATACGACAATCATGCATTGGAAGCATTTGAGGTCAATGCGATTGATTATTTACTGAAGCCATTTGAGCAGGCTAGAGTCCAAAAGGCTGTCACCAAAGCCCAACAAATACTGACTGCCAATCAGCAAGCTGTACCATCTAAACCAATAGAAAAAAATCCCGAGCGCTTGACTATTGAAACAGATGAACGCATCTATCTGTTACCGTATGGGGAAATTCTTTATTGTGAGGTTGAAGGCAAGCAGACGAGTGTCCATACCAAAACTGCTGTCTATCAAACAACGACTACGCTAGCATCCATCGAAAAAGCGTTGCAAGCAGCGATGTTTTTGCGGGTGCATCGGAGTTATATTATCAATATTCATGAGATCAAGGAAATTCAACCATGGTTCAATCAAACCTATCAAGTGACGATGAACAACGGTGGCAAGGTACCTGTCAGCCGCTCATATTTAAAATCATTCAAAGAAGCAGTCGGTTTGTAGTAATGTATAGTATTTCACGAGCGTAATTCTGCATTTCATACCAAATTCATAGCGTTTTGTACTAAAAAAAGCCGTAATGGCTTTTTTTTTATTATGATAGGTCCATAAAGAGAGAACAAAAAAGGAGCTGTCTCAAATGAAAAAAACGTATTCTATTATGTATCAAAGTGTTGTAATTGGTGCAATTATTCTTATTTCTAAAGTAATCGAGCTTTTGGTGCCATTTACGATGCCATCATCAGTGATCGGATTGGTTTTATTATTTGTAGCCCTTTGCTTGAAAATTGTGAAATTAGAACAAGTCGAAAAAGTAGGCGATGCGCTGGTTGATAATATCGGATTGTTTTTCGTTCCAGCGGGTATCTCAGTTATTAATTCATTTGAGCTGTTAAAGGCTAATTTTGTTTTAGATATTTTATTAATTTTTATCTCAACAGTCTTATTACTTGTCGGTACGGGTTGGGTAACGCAATTGTTATTGAAATTCAATCCTAAAAAAGCAGCAACCAAGGAACCAGCTACGCCAAACTTATTATCGAATCAAATAATAAAAGAGGTGCATTAAGATGCAAGAAATCATTCAATTGTTTCAACAAACCCCAATCTTCGGTGTTTTATTATCAGTAGGAACATTTTTTATCGGACAAATCTTATTCAAAAAAACGAATGGTTTCTTCCTTTTTGCGCCACTCTTTGTGGCCATGATTTTAGGGATTGCGACACTAGCTGCAACTGGTATTTCCTTTGCCGATTACAACAAAGGTGGCCAAATCATTAGCTTCTTCCTTGAACCAGCGACTGTTTGTTTTGCCATTCCACTATACAAAAAGCGCGATGTGTTAAAAAAATATTGGTTCCAAATTATGGGTGGGATTACATTAGGTAGTGTGGTAGCCATCTATGGTATTTATCTTGTATCTTCTATCATGAATTTAGGAAAAGTCGTGACTGCTTCCATGTTGCCACAAGCAGCAACCACAGCTATCGCGATGCCAACATCCATTGCGATGGGTGGATCAGCTGAGTTAACTTCATTGGCTTGTATTTTAAATGGTGTCATCATCTATGCATTAGCGAAACCACTCGTAAAACTCTTTCACATTAAAGACCCAATTGCTCGTGGGTTAGCATTGGGGACTGCAGGTCACTCACTAGGCGTATCAGCGGCTAAAGATATGGGTGAAGTCGAAACATCAATGGGGAGTATTGCTTTAGTAGTCGTAGGTGTGATTGTCACCGTCATCGTACCAACTTTTGGTAGCTTATTAGTCTAAACTAACCCACTCAACTATCGGTAACAGCTTTTTCCTGTCCATGTAAATGGGCGGGATTTTTTATTCTGACATTTGCTTGTAGGAGATGAGGACAATAGTTAACAGGATGGATGCATTTTGGTATAATGAACCATATGGCCTGAGCTAGCGCCATCGAAATATAGTTAAAGGAATGGATGAAATGGATAATCAGTTCGTAACAAGTTTAAAAGAAAACTACCAAATTGTTTTTCAAGAGATTGGGTTACTGGAACAAGCATTTACCCATTCATCTTATGTGAATGAGCATCGGAATATGGCATTATCTGATAACGAGCGCTTAGAATTTTTGGGAGATGCTGTCTTAGAGTTACTCGTGTCTCAATATTTGTATCGCAAATTTCCAGAGATACCTGAAGGAAAATTAACGAAACTTCGGGCATCGATGGTCCGAGAAGATTCTTTGGCTGAGTTTGCCCGTGAGTGTGGTTTCGATCAATACATTCGCTTAGGAAAAGGGGAAGAAAATTCAGGTGGAAGACAACGCAATTCATTGTTGTGTGACTTATTCGAATCTTTTCTAGGAGCATTGTATTTAGATCAAGAGTTAGAGGCAGTCAATCAATTTTTAAAAAAGGTTGTCTTTCCTAAAGTGGATGCAGGTGCTTTTTCACATGAGATGGATCACAAAACAAAATTACAAGAAGTATTGCAACGTGCCGGCGATGTCTTTATCGACTATCGCTTGACCAACGAAGAAGGCCCGGCTCATGAGCGGGTGTTTTGGACAGAAGTGTATTGTGATGGACAATTAATTGGTCGTGGCCAAGGGAAATCAAAAAAAGCAGCGGAACAAGATGCAGCAGCAAATGCGCTCCGTCAGTTGAATGAATAAGTGAGGAAACAAGGTGTATTTAAAAAGAATTGAAGTGGCAGGGGTTAAATCATTTGCCAATCGAAAAACGATTTAAAACGTCGCG
>OCAM01001594.1_pt1 | contig 10531 bp, 10 predicted proteins | sample 1538281 | NCBI WGS metagenome assembly OCAM01 (sample SAMEA2580273, study PRJEB22360) | human gut metagenome | biome: human gut; feature: human-associated habitat; material: faeces | place: Denmark | collected 2008/2010 | reverse complement strand
GGGAAATACGAAAATGCGCTAGAGATATTGACTAAAGATCCAGAAGAAGGTGGCAAGACAGAGATTGATATTTCATATGAATTAGAATCAGTGAAGACTGAGGAAATCAATTATGAATATATATTGATGTTGATACAAGCCTTCGTTCCTTCTGGTGATGATGCTTATGAGCTTATTCCACGCGAAGATCAAAAGGCAGCGGCCGAAGTCGACAACTATATCGCGACGCTGAGTCGAAATAATCCTAAACTAGCTGATGTACTACAACAAATATGGACGAATATTTTGTCTGATCCAGAGGCGTATCGAGATCAAGATGTTTCGAACATGTTAGAAGATTTAATTCTTCAGCAAGAATCCCAAATGGTGAAGCAATTTGCTCAGTTTTGGCATGTGGATGAAGATGAGGTCGCCTATGTTGTTTCGAATTTCAATGAAAAAAATGACAAACAACCAGGTGAAAATGAGTTGAAGAAAACAGGTGATTATCAAATGTACCGTGAGCATGCAGAGCAGCCTGTATCTAAACTTAAATATGGGCGAGCAATGATTGAAGATTTAAACGACTTAGTGAAAGAGGAAATTCTACCATTTAGGAAGCGTTAAGGTGGGTTCATATGTATGAATTATTAAAAGACAATCATGAAAAAGTAATGATGGAGTTAGCGGCTGATGCCAGTCACTCTATTGAATGTGTGTCCCCTTATGTCAAAAAAGAAGTGACGACAAAACTACTTTCCCGTAAGAAGACGACTACGAGTATCTCCTTAATTACGAATCCTTCATTAAGAAATCTTTTATCAGATTCACTTGATTCAGAAGCTTTGACTTCTTGGTTATCGGCGAGCGGTCACGTATACGGACATGCTTCGTTACATGCGAAAATCTATCTTTTCGATCGACAGATGGCATCATAACATCTGGGAATCTAACAAATGGGGGATTACTCAATAACTTAGAGTATGGCATCTTATTCGATGATACTCAGCTAGTACAACAAGTGACCAACGAGCTGGATTGCTTGTATCAAGATTCGCTAACAGATAAATTAACTAGAAATAAAGTAAATGAATTAGTACGATTACAACAAGTGCTAAAGCAAGCTTTTCATCAAAACGATATAAAAGAGCATCCTACTACCTATACGAGTCTGACAGAAGAGACAATCACGAATCAATTAAAAGGCTGGAAAAAAGATCTCTTTGAAGTGGTAAAATTACAAGCAACCGAATTTCAACTGTCGGAAGTCTACCGATATAAGGATCGTCTACAGCTAGCACATCCGGAGAACAATCACATAGAAGCGAAAATTCGACAAGTTTTACAGCATTTAAGGGATATGGGGCTTATCGAGTTTATCGGTGAAGGAAGCTATCGAAAAAGTTATCATTTAATGTAAAATGACTAGTAACACCCATTCAAGGAGGTACCGTTATGAACCAAGTGAAATGCCCAAGCTGTGGCAAGGAATTTACGATTGATGAGGCAAGCTATGCCGAAATAGTGAGCCAAGTCCGTAATAAAGAATTTACTGCCGAGATTCACGAAAAATTGGAGCAAATCGCGCACCAACATCAAAGTGAACTTGCTTTAGTTCAGGAAAAGGCAGCGAATCAATTGGCCAACCAATTGGCGCAAAAAGAGACGGAGATTAGTGACTTGCAACATAAAATCAGTCAGTTTGAGATAGAGAAAGAGCTTGTTAAGCGCGAGAGTGACAAGCAGCGCATCACTGAAATTTCTGCCAAAGAGCGGGAATTAGCCGAGCTGCAAGCCAAAATGAAAGAGCTAGAAAATCAAAATAAATTGTCATTAATTCAAGCCAATGCAGATAATGAAAAGCTGATCGCTGACTTGAAAAATCAGTTGCAGCTCAAAGAAAAAGAAGATGCATTAGAGAAACAGTCACTAAAGCAACAGTATGAGACTGAATTGAAGCAAAAAGATGACACTATCGCCTTTTATAAAGATTTTAAGGCGAAGCAATCGACGAAAATGATCGGTGAAAGCTTGGAGCAGCATTGTGAGATTGAGTTCAACCGCTTGCGCAGTGCCGCTTTTCCTCGTGCTGAGTTTGGCAAGGACAATGATGCACGGACGGGAAGCAAGGGTGATTACATCTATCGTGAGTACGATGAGCATGGTACGGAGATTATCTCGATTATGTTTGAGATGAAAAATGAAGGCGATGAGACAGCGACGAAGAAAAAAAATGAGCATTTCTTTAAGGAGCTAGATAAAGATCGTACGGAAAAACATTGCGAGTATGCTATTTTGGTGACGCTCTTAGAGGCAGATAATGAGTTGTACAATACGGGAATCGTCGATGTATCTTATGCATATGACAAGATGTATGTCATCCGTCCGCAATTCTTTATTCCGATGATTACGTTATTAAGAAATGCGGCGATGAATTCATTGCAATATAAGCAAGAAGTCGCACTCATGCGCGAACAAAATATTGATATTACAAACTTTGAAGAAGACTTAAATACATTTAAAGAAGGCTTTGCGCGTAATTATGAGCTAGCAAGTCGGAAGTTTAGCACGGCAATCGATGAAATTGACAAGACGATTACCCATTTGCAAAAAACCAAAGAAGCGCTGTTATCATCAGAAAATAATTTACGGTTAGCCAATAAAAAAGCCGATGACCTAACAGTCAAAAAATTGGTCAAAAATAACCCAACAATGAAAGAAAAGTTTGATTCATTGTCCGAGTAGGTGTACTCTTTAGCTTAAGTAAAATTCAATTGTTTTTGTTATTGATAGAATGATGATGGATAAGAATGGAGTGGATGGAATGGCAGTTGCGGAATTTGATTTTTATTCGGATGCATTGAAAAGAGAGACGAGTTTTTCGGTGTGTATCCCTAATGATGTCACCGCTGAACAAAAGAAACAGCATGCGAAGGCATATAGTCGTGAGATGAAGACCTTGTATTTGCTACATGGTTATGGTCGCAATCATCATACATGGCTTTTAAATAGTCGAATCACAGAGCTTTCAATCCAATATAATTTAGCTGTCGTCTTCCCAGATGGCAAAAACAGCTTCTATGTAGACAGACCAGGTGCGGGAAATGAGTATTGTCGCTTTGTCGGACAAGAGCTTGTCGACTATACCCGTCGTATGTTTGGGCTATCGCATAAGCGCGAAGATACCTTTATCGGAGGCTTATCGATGGGCGGTTATGGGGCTTTACATGTGGGTTTAGCTTACTCTGATACATTTGGCAAAATTTTTGCCTTGTCCTCGGCACTGATTATTCATGATATTCAAGGCATTCCTTCGTCGCATCAAGACGCTATCGCAGACTATGCGTATTACGCTGAAAAGTTTGGAGATCTTGATCAAGTAGCCGCTAGTCTATACAATCCAGAGCGTCAGCTTGAGAAGATTCAAGCAGAGGATGGCACTTTGCCTGAACTCTATGTCGCCTGTGGTACGGAAGACTTTCTCATTGAGCAAAATCGGACGTTTGCACGCTTTTTAGAAAACAAAGAGATTCCAGTAACGTATCTTGAAAGTCCTGGGATTCATGACTGGGAGTTTTGGAATGAGTACCTTGAGCCGTCTTTAAAATGGCTGATGGGGAATAATTAGCAAACTGATGCTGTGAAGAAAGCAATTAGCTATCACATAGTTAAGGGAGTGTGACGATTTTTTTTGTCGCACTCCTTTTTGTCAGTCGTGCAGATTTAGAGTGAATCAGGTATAATCAAGGGATAAATCTGATTTGAGAGGAGCAAATATATGCGGACATTAGTGATTGTGTCGCACCCAGATATTCAGGGGTCGGGTAGTCAACAATTTTTAAAGGAGTCCTTACCGACAACCAGTGATGTTACCTTTCATCATCTTGAAGCGCGCTACCCAGATGGAGTAATCGATATCCGCGCGGAACAGATGCTATTGCGTGAGCATGATCGAATTATTTTTCAATTTCCCTTTTATTGGTACTCTTCACCAGCGATGCTTAAGCAATGGCAAGATGAGGTACTGACGGAATCATTTGCTTTCGGCAGTTTTGGTAAGGCTTTAGCAGGTAAGTCGTTTGGTCTAGTCGTCGTCATTGGCAATCGTGAGTCGGAGTATCAGGCGGGCGGTCGTGAGGGTTACTCATTTAGTAGCTTAACACTCCCTTTTCAAGCGATGGCAAATAAAGTGGGTATGCAGTTTTTGAAGCCTTTAGGGATATTTCAGTTTCAGTATATGGATGAGGCAGCTAAGCAGCAATTATTAATTCGTTATCAGCAGTACCTTGTTTTAGCGGACATTGATTCGCTGAAAGAGCGTGAAGAATGGCTGATGCAGGCTCTAGCAGCGACGAGTCTTACCACGTTGCCAGAGGGTTCGGAGTTTATCATTCAAGAAGCAATCGAACAAATCAGCCAAGCACGGATGGAGCTGGACGAGCTACATTTATATTTGGAAGGGATGTGAGTCATTTGGCAAAAGAAGAGTGGCTTTTAAAACAAATTCTCTCCTTTGCATCTGAAAGCAAAGACTATAAGCAAAAGGCCTTGTTGGTGGCGGCAAAAGCGTTATTAGCAGAACAGCAATTACGCTTGCAGCAAGCACAAGGGCAACTAGATGGCGAACTGTGGTCACCGAGTCAATGGGCAGACGAAGATCGTACTAATAACTAGTAGTGGTGATGTTAAAAATGTGCTACACTGAAGATGCATCTTGAATACGCTTTCTTTAAAAGGAGGAGGAACCATGGCATTAGAAGCAGCATTTATTTTTTTAGCTCCGGAAGCAGACTATGAGAAGGATCGCTCTACGATTCAGACGGTTGAAGTGAACTTGACGACAGTTGGTGTCAAAAATTATGAAGACGCAGTAAAAGCTGCCATCGGACTAGAGAAAGAAGGTATTCGCGCAATCGAGTTGTGTGGTGGCTTCGGTGTGGAAGGGACTGCGATGATCAAGCGTGCACTCTCTAAAGAGACTGCAGTCGGCGTTGTCCGCTTTGATACCCATCCAGGCTTAGGAAATCAAAGTGGCGATTACTTGTTTGGAAACTAAAAAGTCTGAGACAGAGTTATTCAGCTATCAGCAAAAAGACCATAAACACCAGAAGTTCTTTCTCAAACTTTTGGGTTTTATGGTCTTTTTGTCGTAGCAATTATAATCACACGCTCTTTTAGTCCAAGCCGATCAGGTAATCTTCATCCTTCATTGCTTCTACAGATCCTAGCAGGTAGCCATTACCGACTTGTGAGAAGAAGTCATGGTTACTTGTACCTGTAGAGATGCCGTTCATCACGATTGGGTTAACATCATTGGCACTGTCAGGGAAGAGAGGGTCTTGACCCATATTCATCAATGCTTTGTTGGCATTGTAGCGTAGGAAAGTTTTCACTTCTTCCGCCCAGCCAATTTCTCCGTAAAGTTCGTCTGTATAGTTTTCTTCATTTTCATAAAGTTCAAACAACAGGCCGTACATCCAGTCCTTGAGTTCGGCTTGTTCTTCTTCAGAAAGTGCTTGAAAGCCTAGCTGGAACTTGTAGCCGATATACGTTCCATGGACAGACTCATCACGGATGATGAGCTTAATAATTTCGGCGACATTCGCTAGTTTGTTATTTCCTAGATAGTAAAGAGGTGTATAAAACCCAGAATAAAACAAAAATGTTTCTAAAAAGACACTGGCGATTTTCTTTTGGAGCGGTGTACCGTGCTTGTAGATTTCATTTATTTTTTCGGCTTTGGCCTGCAAGTATGGATTGGTATTGGTCCATTCAAAGATTTCTTCGATTTCTTTTTTGGTATTTAGTGTACTAAAAATAGAAGAGTAACTTTTCGCATGGACCGATTCCATAAATTGAATATTATTTAATACAGCTTCTTCGTGCGGTGTCCGCGCATCTTTACGTAATTGATCGATGCCGCTCTCTGATTGTAACGTATCTAGTAACGTCAACCCACCAAAGACATGACCGACTAGTTGTTTCTCAGGTTCACTGAGTTTGCGCCAGTCGTCTAAGTCATTGGACAAAGGAATCCGGGTATCCAACCAAAATTGTTCGGTTAGTTTTTCCCATGTTGATTTATCAATGACGTCTTCAATTTCGTTCCAGTTAATTGCTTCATAGTAGGTATTTGCCATCTTATTCACTCCTTGTTCAATTAGATATTGCTTAGATTACGCAGCTTTCACATTGGTTGCTTCCGATTTCTTCTGCATCATCTGTAAATGTCCGAACATAGTAGATGGACTTGATTCCTTTATGAAACGCATAATGGCGCAAGATGTTTAAGTCGCGAGTCGTTTGCTTGGTCGTCGTTTTCCATTCATACAGTCCTTCAGGTATATCCGAACGCAAGAAGAGTGTCATACTCATTCCTTGGTCGATGTGTTGTTGGGCAGTCGCATAGACGTCGATGACTTTGCGCATATCCATATCATATGCTGATTTATAGTAGCCAATCGTCTCATTTGATAAATAAGCGGCAGGGTAGTAGATTTTTCCGATTTTCTTTTCTTGGCGTTCTTCAATCAAACGTGTGATAGGGTGTAGACTAGCGCTCGTGTCATTAATATAAGAGATTGAGCCATTCGGTGCTACAGCTAAGCGATTTTGATGGTATAAGCCATCACGTTTCACGTTGTCAGCTAATGCTTGCCAGTCGTCACTTGTCGGGATGAAGACGCCGGCAAATAATTCTTTGACCTTCGCTGATTTTGGCTGATGGTTTCCTTGAATATACTTATCAAAGTAACTGCCGTCTGCATAGCTTGATTTTTCAAAATTATGGAAGACTAGTTGACGTTCTTTTGCGATAGTATTGCTTTCCACCAAAGTCCAGTAATTCAACAATGTGAAATAAATGTCTGTAAATTCGATCGATTCAGGTGAACCATACTCCATTTGATTTTTCGCAAAATAAGTATGCAAGCCCATCGCTCCTAGTCCAATCGTATGGTTTAAATGGTTCCCATTTTGAATGGATGGTACGACATCAATATCTGATGCATCCGTGACGAAAGTCAGCGCGCGCGTCATTGTTCGTACTGATTTACCAAAGTCAGGGCTACTCATTAAGTTGACAATATTCGTAGAGCCTAAGTTACAGCTAATGTCGGTACCTAAGACGTCATACTCTTGCTTGCCGTTGATTAATGAAGGCTCTTGTACTTGTAAAATTTCAGAACAAAGATTACTCATAATAATTTTGCCGTGTACAGGATTGGCACGGTTCGCTGTATCGATATTGATAATATAAGGATAGCCGGATTCTTGTTGTAATTTTGATAATTCATTTTCTAAATCACGGGCTTTTATTTTTGTTTTACGAATGCGTGGATTTGCGACTAACTCATCGTATTTTTCAGTAATATCAATATATGAGAAAGGCACGCCATATTCGCGTTCGACGCTATATGGACTAAATAGATACATTTCTTCATTTTTACGGGTCAGTTCATAAAATTTATCTGGTACTAGCACACCAAGTGACAAAGTCTTTACCCGAATTTTTTCGTCAGCATTTTCTTTTTTTGCTGACAAAAAGTTCATAATATCTGGATGGAAGACATTCAAATATACGACACCAGCGCCTTGACGTTGGCCAAGTTGATTAGAGTAACTGAAGCTGTCTTCGAATAATTTCATGACAGGCATCACGCCACTTGCAGCACCTTCATAGCCCTTGATAGGTGAACCAGCTTCACGTAAGTTAGACAACGTAATCCCGACGCCTCCGCCAATCCGAGACAATTGCAGTGCCGAGTTAATGCCACGACCAATGGAATTCATATCATCTGTTAGCTGAATTAAAAAACAAGACACCAATTCCCCACGACGTTTACGACCAGCATTTAAGAAGCTTGGTGTTGCTGGTTGGTAGCGTTGATGAATCATTTCATCTGCTAAAGCTAACGCCAATTCTTCATCTCCATTAGCAAAATAAAGTGCGTTAAATGCGACGCGATCCTCATACGACTCTAAGTATTCTTCGCCATTGTTGGTCTTTAGGGCATATTGAGAGTAAAACTTGTACGCAGCCATAAATGAATGGAAGACAAATGATTGCTCTGCTAGGAAAGCATACAGCTGTTCGATAAATTCTGGCTGGTATTTGTTTAAAAATTCTTCTTCAAGGTATTCTTCTTCTACTAAATAGGCTATTTTGTCGTGAATGGATGCAAATGTCTTCGTATTTGGTGCGACATTTTCTTTTAAGAAGGCTGCGAGCGCTTCTTGATCCTTTTGTAGAGGGATTTGTCCATTAACAGGACGATTGATTTCGTTATTTAACTTAAAATAGGTAACGTCACCTAATGCTTTTAAACTCATGAAAACACAACCTTTTCTTTTTCTTGAAATAAAAAAGAAGGATTTGCGTCAATTGACCGTCAAATCCAACTCACATCATTGCTTTTCTAATCTGTGAATTAACTTGCTAATTGGCGTAATTGATCTGGGCGGAAACCGATAATAGCCGCAGTAGCATCAGATAAAACCACAGGCACACTTTGGAAGCCATGTTCCTTTAAGTAGTCAATATATTCAGGTTGATCATCGATATTAATTTCTTCAAAAGTGACGTCATTTTCTGTTAAAAAGCGTTTTGCCATTTTGCATTGCATGCAGTTGTTTTTTGAAAATAATTTTACGTTCATAGTTTATTCCTCCAGTACATGAAACTTGCTTATGAGAAAATACTAATGTAGCAAGCTGAAATTGTCAATATAAATATACTATATATTGTGTTTGTGAATTCAATGTGACACTAATTGTTGTGTTTATTCATGAAAATAATAAAAGAAAGCTTGATAAGACAACACCAACGGGAAACTTAAATTAGTAAGAATTAGTCAAAGAATTTTTTCTTGTGAAGAAAAAGTTATAAAGATAATTTGACAGTCTTTAAGAATAGGTATACATTGGTGATAATGATTCTCAATTGAAAATAGAGTGATAGATTATCACTAATCTAAAAAAGGATAGTAGGAGTTTTTTTAGATAATGACAACATTAGATAAGTGTGAAATTGGCGTGATTTATCAAGTGAATAATATAACAATAGAAGATTCTGTACGCTTTCATTTGCAACGATTAGGTTTAACAAAAGGCAATCGCGTGACCGTTGTTCAGCGTGATGCCAAAAGTGCCATTGTATCTGTTCAAAAGACCCGTGTTGCTTTGGAAGTCGCTTTGCTCCAAAAAATAGAAGTGGGTGAAGTCACAAGTCACAATGAATGGCTATCTCTAGATCAGCTTACAGTCGGTGAAACAGGCAAAGTCGTCAACTTGTACGGTCAAGGAGCGGTCCGTCGTCGGTTGATGGATATGGGGGTCACAAAAAATGTGACCATTACCGTTCAAAAATTAGCTCCGCTTGGTGACCCGATCGAAGTGAAGCTACGTGGCTACGCATTGACGCTTCGCAAAGAAGAAGCAGCACATATTTTGATGGAAAGGGTGGACGAAGCATGAATCAATGGCAACTTGCACTGACTGGTAACCCCAATAGTGGCAAAACGAGCGTGTTTAATTTGCTAACCGGCGCGACACAATCCGTCGGTAACTGGCCAGGTGTTACTGTGGAACGAAAATCGGGAACTTATCGTAAGAACAAACAAATCCTAATTCAAGATCTTCCAGGTATCTACTCACTTGCGCCATACACACCGGAAGAAATTGTCGCTAGAGACTATCTTCTTCAAGGTCGACCGACTGCCATTGTCAATATCGTAGACGGTACCAATCTGGAGCGGAATTTGTATTTGACCACGCAGCTCATGGAGACCGGCAGTCCAGTCATGGTGGCAGTGAATATGATGGATCTAATGAAAAAGAATGGCCGCACGATTAACTTGGAGAAACTCGCATATGGATTAGGAGTACCAGTCGTCGGAATCAGTGCAATCAAAAAGCAAGGTATCGATGAATTGATGAAGACAACGACACATATGATTGAAAACAATCCAGAAACGGTCCATTACCCGTCCTATGATGCCTGCGTAGAGGCAGCTTTAGATGAAATTAGTGATGTATTAGGCAACACCGTCTATCCAAGTCAAACAAGATGGTACGCCATCAAGCTTTTTGAACGAGATACTCGTGCGTATGAGGAGCTAGATTTAAGTAGCTTGCAGCGAAAAGAAATTGAAGAAATTGTAGCAATTGCTGAAAAGATTTTTCAAGATAGTAGCGATGCAATTCTGGTCAATGAACGCTATGAATTTATTACAAAGCTCATGGCATTGTGTACAGTAGATGAAAAAAGTCATTTCTTAAAGATGAGTGATCATATTGACCGCGTGGTGACCCATCGTGTCTTAGCGTTACCGATTTTTGCCTTTATTATGTGGGGGATGTATTACTTAGCGATTCAAAGTATCGGAGGATTTGGGACGGATTGGGTAAACGATGTGCTTTTTGGCTCCATTGTGCCGGACTTTGTAGAGAAAACTTTGGTCCAATGGCAAGTGGCAAGCTGGATGCAAGATTTAATCATTAATGGCATTATCGCAGGCGTCGGAGCAGTTCTCGGCTTCTTACCACAATTAAT
>OCAM01001580.1_pt1 | contig 10629 bp, 9 predicted proteins | sample 1538281 | NCBI WGS metagenome assembly OCAM01 (sample SAMEA2580273, study PRJEB22360) | human gut metagenome | biome: human gut; feature: human-associated habitat; material: faeces | place: Denmark | collected 2008/2010 | reverse complement strand
GTCGCAGTGAGTATGATTTAAAGAAAGCTCTCGCACGTCAACATATTGTCGACGGCTTGATCAAAGCGTTATCGATCTTAGATGAAGTGATTAAAACAATCCGTAAAAGTAAAGACAAACGAGATGCCAAAAACAATTTGATTTTGGCGCATGCCTTTACACAAGAGCAGGCTGAAGCCATCGTTACTTTACAGCTCTACCGTTTAACAAATACAGATATTACACAATTGCAGCAAGAAGCGGAAGAATTATTAGCTACGATTGCTGAATTGCAAAAAATTATCCAAGATTCAACTGAATTGTTCAAAGTGATGAAAAAAGAATTACGAGAAGTGAAGAAACAATATCAGTCAGAGCGCTTGACCGTTATCGAAGCAGAAGTAACTGAACTGACGATTGACACCGAAATATTGGTCGCTCAAGAAGATGTGATGGTGGTCGTTACGCGTGAGGGCTATGTGAAACGTAGTAGTCTGCGCTCATTTAGTGCATCAAACAATGAAGAAGCCGGGATGAAAGAGTCGGATGTCGTTGTCTATAAGGGGCAATTAAATACCTTAGATCACTTGTTACTTGTCACCGACAAAGGCAATATGATCTATCGGCCAGTTCATGAATTGCCTGATTTGCGATGGAAAGATGTAGGGGAGCACCTATCGCAAGCTCTGACTACATTAAAAATTGAAGAAAATATTTTGACAGTTCTACCATACAAACAATTAAGTACAACACAAGAATTACTTATTTTAACTCAAGCAGGGATGATTAAGCGCACGAAATTAAGCGAGTTCACCCCTTGGCGGACGTACAAAACACGACCACTGCCTTTTATCACCTTAAAACAAGAAGAGGATAAAGTTATTTCGGTCATGGTGATTGAACCACAAGAAATCGCTACACAGGATATCTTTATGGTATCCAATCGGGCGTATGGCTTGCGATATGCTGTAACTGATGTACCGGTAGTTGGACCGAAAGCTGCCGGTGTGAAAGCGATGAATTTGAAAGAAGACGATGCCAGTGTCGTACAAGCCATTTTAGTACATACAGACGGTGATACACCTGTCGTGATTATTACCCAAAGAGGTGCAGCGAAACGCATGTTAGCACAAGAATTGCCTCAAACATCGCGTGCGCAAAGAGGGATAATGGTTTTAAGGGAACTTAAAAATCATCCGCATCGGATTATCTATATGGGCCTTGGTGATGAAACAGAATTACTCTTGACCAATCAAAAAGGCGACAAAAAAGAAGTACAGGCCAATCAGTTCCCAATTGCTGATCGAACGTCTAATGGCTCATTCGTACTTGATGAAAAATCAGGTGGCACTATCGTTTCTGTCGATGAGCTACCAAATAAACTGTTATAAAAAATAACGAAACACTAGCAAACTGTTGCAAAACAGATTGCTAGTGTTTTTCTCACATTGTGATTGATTCACGTGTATTTTTCTTGTTTTTAAATAAGTATTTCACAATCATAAACGCTGATAAATAAGGGTTTCTAAAAATAAACTATAAAAAAAGCCTTAAAATGTTAAAAAATCACGTTGAAAACACTTGCATAAAAGGGGTTATGTGTTATACTAATCACGTAAAAGCTGTTACACAAAAACAGTTATAAGGAGGACCAGAAAATGGCAGTCGAAACAACTAATGTAAAAGCAACAAACAAAGCATGGGATGGTTTTACAGGCGGACATTGGCAAAATGAAATTAACACACGGGATTTTATTCAAAAGAACTACACAGAGTACAAAGGGGATGACAGCTTCTTAGAACCTATCGCGCCAAGTACTGACAAATTATGGACGAAACTGCAAGAATTATTCGAAGTAGAACATGAACAAAATGGTGTTTATGATATGGATAACAATATCCCATCAACACTTACTTCACATGGAGCAGGCTACTTAATTAAAGAAGAAGAAAAAATTGTTGGTCTACAAACTGACAAACCTTTGAAACAAGCATTCCAACCATTTGGTGGTATTAAAATGGCAAACAATGCGTTGACTTCAAATGGTTATGAAGTTGATGAAAACATGACAAAAGTTTTCGCTGAATGGCGTAAAACACATAACCAAGGTGTATTTGATGCGTACACTCCAGAAATGCGTTTAGCACGTAAAAACAAAATTATCACTGGCCTACCAGATGCATATGGCCGTGGTCGTATTATTGGTGATTATCGTCGTATCGCATTATATGGTATTGATTTCTTAATGGAACAAAAGAAAAAAGATCATGACAACTGCGGAAGCAACGTTATGCTTGACGATGTCATTCGTCTACGTGAAGAAATTTCAGAACAATATCGTGCTTTAGCTGACTTGAAGAAAATGGCAGCTTCATACGGATTTGATATTTCACGTCCAGCTGAAAATGCACAAGAAGCAATCCAATGGTTATACTTTGGTTACCTTGGTGCAATCAAAGCTCAAAACGGTGCGGCAATGTCTATCGGTCGTATCTCAGCCTTCTTAGATATTTATATTCAACGTGACTTAGAACGCGGTGACATTACTGAATTTGAAGCGCAAGAATTAGTTGACCATTTAATTATGAAATTACGTATGGTGAAATTTGCGCGTACACCAGAATACAACTCATTATTCTCTGGTTACCCAATTTGGGCTACATTATCAATCGCTGGTATGGGTATCGATGGACGTTCATTAGTGACAAAAAATGATTTCCGTATCCTTCATACATTGACAAATATGGGACCTTCTCCAGAACCAAACTTAACAGTATTGTATTCTTCACATTTACCTGAGGGGTTCCGTACTTACGCAGCAAAAATTGCGAAAGAAAGTTCTTCAATCCAATTTGAAAATGATGATTTGCTTCGTGCAAATTGGGGATCTGATGATTGCGCCATCGCTTGTTGTGTATCTGCAACAGTGGTTGGTAAAGATATGCAATTCTTCGGTGCCCGTGCAAACTTAGTGAAAGCTGTTCTTTATGCAATTAACGGTTGCCAAGATGAAAAAACAAAAATGCAAGTTGGTCCACGTTTCCGTCGTATGGAAGGTGAAACCCTTGATTTCGATGAATTCATGGAAAACTACAAACAAACATTAGACTGGTTAGCAGAACTTTATGTGAACACATTAAATATTATTCACTACATGCATGATAAATATGCATATGAAGCTGCACAATTAGCTTTAATGGATACTGATTTGAAACGGACATTTGCTACAGGTATTGCAGGTATTTCTCATGCGACAGATAGCATCATGGCAATCAAATACGGTAACGTGAAAGTGATTCGCGACGAAGACGGCATGGCTGTTGACTATGTACCGCAAAATGAGTTCCCAACTTACGGAAATGATAATGAAGAAGCAGATGCAATGGCTAACTGGATTCTTGATTACTTCATGACTCAAATCAAACGTCAACATACTTACCGTAACTCAACACCTACAACTTCATTATTGACAATTACTTCAAATGTTGTTTATGGTAAAGCTACAGGTAATACTCCTGACGGCCGTCGTGCAGGTAAACCATTAGCACCAGGTGCAAACCCAAGTTACCAAGATGGCAAATTTTTAGGTGAAAAGAATGGTTTATTAGCATCATTAAACTCAACTGCGCGCTTAGAATATGAACACGCACGCGATGGTATCTCTAATACTCAAACAATTAATCCTAATGGCTTAGGTAAAGATGATACAACTCGTATTAACAACTTACGTAACGTTTTAGATGGCTACTTTGATAAAGGTGGTTACCATATCAACGTGAACGTATTTACAAATGAATTATTATTAGATGCACAAAAACATCCAGAAAAATATCCAAACTTGACTATTCGAGTTTCAGGATATGCTGTGAAGTTCCGTGACTTAACACCTGAACAACAAGCAGATGTTATTTCAAGAACATCACATGATCATATGTAAGAAGAGATGGGGTGGCAGTCCTGTTGATTGTCACCTTCTTTTTTAGAGAAGAGGGATTTTTATGACTACCGAAGTGAAAGGTAGAATTCATTCAACTGAAAATTTTGGGACGGTAGATGGACCAGGAGTAAGATTTGTGATCTTCTCGCAAGGGTGTCGCATGCGTTGCCAGTTTTGCCACAATCCAGACACATGGAAGATAGATGATCCAAAAGCTTCACTGCGATCTGCGGATGATGTGTTAGCTGAAGCGCTAAAGTATCAGTCCTATTGGGGTGAAAAAGGCGGCATCACAGTCAGTGGGGGTGAACCTTTGTTGCAACTGGATTTCCTCCTTGATTTATTTAAAAAGGCGAAAGCAAAGGGAATTCATACGACCATCGACACTTGCGGCAAACCGTTTACAAGGGAAGAACCATTTTTTAGTAAATTTGAAGAGCTAATGAATTATACTGACTTGCTTTTGTTTGATATTAAACATATCGATAACGAAGCGCACAAAAGATTAACTTCGCTAGGTAATGAAAATATTCTCGAAATGGCGAAATATTTATCAGAAATCAACAAACCAGTCTGGATTCGCCATGTCCTAGTTCCTTTTCGAAGTGATTACGATGAATTTTTAATTCGTTTGGATACCTTTATTAAGACGTTGAACAATGTTGATAAGGTAGAAATTTTACCGTATCATACGATGGGAAAATTCAAGTGGGATGAAATGGGGTTAAAGTATCCATTGGAAGGAATTGAACCTCCTACTGATGATCGTGTCCAAAATGCGAAAAATTTGCTCCATGTGAATGACTATCAAGGATATTTAACAAGATAAAGTGCAACAAGATAAGAAATGCTATTTTCTTATCTTGTTTTTTTTGCTATCATTAAAAGCGATAAGAAAGAATGGAGAGATCGTCATGTCAAAAACTTTAGTCTTCGGGCACCAAAATCCAGATACCGATGCAATCGGAGCGGCAATTGCTTTTGCCCATTTACAAAATGTACTAGGAAAGGATGTTGAAGCTGTCGCATTAGGAACACCTAATGAAGAAACACAATTTGCATTATCAACATTTGGACTAGAAGCACCTCGTGTGATTACAAGTGTGAAACCAGAGGCCGATAGCGTGATGCTAGTTGACCACAATGAATTTCAACAAAGTGCAGTCGATATCGCTGATGTTGCTATTTTATCTGTTGTGGATCATCACAGAATTTCTAACTTTGAAACAGCCAATCCTTTATACTATCGTGCTGAACCAGTTGGATGCACAAGTACGATTGTCTTGAAACTATACAAAGAAGCCAATGTTTCTGTCCCTAAAGAAATCGCAGGAATCATGCTATCGGCTATCGTGTCAGATACATTATTATTTAAATCACCAACTTGTACGCCAGAAGACGTTGCTGCTGCAAAAGAATTAGCAGAAATTGCGGCTGTCAATGTAGAAAGCTATGGCTTAGACATGTTAAAAGCGGGTACGAATTTAAGTACGAAATCCGTCGATACATTATTAGAGCTTGATGCAAAAAGCTTCCCAATGGGCGATAAAAAGGTTCGTATCGCGCAGGTGAATACGGTAGACATCGCAGAAGTATTAGAGCGTCAAGCAGAATTTGAACAAGTCATGGCGGCTGAAAATGGACGTAACGGGTACGACTTGTTCTTGTTAGTCATTACCAATATTTTAGATAGCGATTCAGAATTGCTTGTTGTCGGCGAACCCAAAGCTAACGTGGAAGAAGCATTTGGTGTGACACTAAATAACAATCGGGCCTTTTTACCAGGTGTAGTTTCTCGTAAAAAACAAATCGTTCCACAATTGACTGAAACATTTTAATAGATTTAATTGAGTGAATACGATAGTTTAATCGGGTGTGATGAATCAATCTAAGCGTTTGCTTACTGTGATTGATTCTCACGCTTTTTTTATGAATGAACTGGAGGTGTCCGAATGAAATTAATAGTAGAGGATCATTGGCAAACTGATCAGAAACTTATCGATCGTCTTTTTTTTGAACAACTCGTTAACTATTTAATCAATAAAGCAGAGCAATTGCCGACATTGCGTGATATTAAACAAGCCTTTCCTACTGTGAAAGTCGATCGCGCGATGGAAAATTACATTCGTCTCGGTCTGATTGCTAGGTCAGAGCGGCGATATAAATTACTGGTACCCATATATCTGCAAGCTGAAACGGATGATGTAATCCGATCGAAATTTGAGCAAGCAAAGGTGATGATCGCGCCATGGCCGAAAGAGAAAAGAAGAGCGTGGTTTTTCTACCAAGGACAACAACTAGCGACTCATCCGCAACTATATCTGACAGACAGTAACAGCCCGCTATTCGTCTTTCGAGACCTAATTCATGAACAGCTTAAGGTCTATGAACTATCTGATGAAGAGTATGATAAGACGATGCCAGCCTATTTTACAGCTATGAGAAGCGGGGCAGAGAATCGCTATGAGCAGTTTTCTTATCTGGGCGATGTTGATCCATCATATTACTTAGATCAAGTAGCAGTTTTATTTGAAAAATTGCGTACCAATCCCAAACGAATACGTCCGTCGATCTTTTTAAAAAGTCTAGTTGATTTCGGCTTTTTGATAGAAGACTGTCAGCTTGTTGCTAGTTCTCCAAGTAAAACAGGTGCTCCATCTCAAGAGGATGAGATACTAGTGGATTGTTCACAATTTGAACAGCGGAGCATTTTAGGTCAGCTCTGGCAATTTTTTGAGGAAGGGGCCTATTCAATCGTCGAACAAGGCGACTATCAGTATGCCACGAGACTATAATTAATAAGAAAATTTCAGCAAATTTTTACTTTTCATGCTATGATAGTGAAGAAAAATGATACTTTGGAAGGAGCAAGTCAATGGCACACTATTCTGACATTAAGCGAAAGAAAGAAAGATTTCCGGCTTTTTCTGATGAAGAAGGTGTGAAAAGACGGTCGAACGAAGACTCGTTGACACGCTTTGCATCCGATGATAGCTGGATTATTACCGAACAACAAACAGAATCGCTAGTAGAAAAACCAAAAATGATAGTTGAAGAAAAAAACTATCGTCGTCAGCCAAGCGGCGAATCTGCTCAAAGTGCATTCCATAATCAAGAGCAAGAAACCCTTGAACGTTTCAAAAGAGCACTACCGACTTATCGTCAGCATGCAGTCAGTGAAACGAAGAAGACAGGAAAAAAAGTACTTTTCGATCACCAAAGAACAAATCATGAGCAGTCAGCCAAACAATATGTAGCACCCCGTGAAGGACAAAAGAAGCAGCCAGTTTCAACTGTTAAAAAGGAATATTCAGGTGGTCGTTCTTACTTTGTACCGAAATTTGTCCCCGCATCACTAATTCCTGATGATCCTGAGCAAAAAATTGCTCCAGCGACACTATACGCTTCGATGAAAAAAGAACAAGGGAATTATTTATTGTTTGATATAAATGCAGATTATCAAGAGAAAAAACCGGGGGATCCATCTGTTAAACGCTTCAAAAAAACGGAGCAAATCACAATGACAAGAAATGAATACAAAGCTGCAATCAAGTCTAAAGATAAAAAACGCAGTATTTTGGATCATTCATTAAATGGCTTAATTCAAGATGGAGAAAGTCAATTTAAAGAAAATGGGTATTTTAAACCAATAAAGAAGTAAAAAAATGTGAGAAAAGGGGCTATTGAGATAGTCAGAATTGCCATGATGCTGCTTTTCACAGTTTACGAGAGTGTGACGGAAATTTATTACACTCTTTTTTTATTTCAATAATAATGTTATGTAAACTTTTAGTTGTGTAAAAAAACACCACGCCTATAGGAAGCGTGGTGCTACTAATGCGGATAATGGGACTCGAACCCACACGACCTAAGGCCATACGCCCCTCAAGCGTACGCGTCTGCCAATTCCGCCATATCCGCAAATGTTACGACTTAGAAATGGTATCGTTTTTTTTAAAGTTTGTCAATGTGAATAGGAAATATTACTTAAAAATATTTTTCAATACAAATTGCAATTTTTAAGAAGATGCCTTAAGGTTGAAACAAACCATTAATTCTGAAAAGAGGATCTGCTATGAGAAACTTTGAAAAATCATCAAAACTAGAAGGCGTAAGCTATGATGTTCGTGGTCCAGTATTAGAAGAAGCAGAGCGAATGCAAGAAGAAGGCGTAAGCATTTTAAAATTAAACACCGGTAATCCAGCGACATTTGGCTTTGAGGCACCAAATGAAATCATTCGCGATTTAATTATGAACGTAAGAGCTTCAGAAGGGTATTCTGATTCGAAGGGAATTTTTTCTGCTCGCAAAGCCATCGAGCAATATTGTCAATTGGCTAACTTTCCAAACGTGACAATCAATGATATTTATACAGGTAATGGTGTAAGTGAATTGATCACAATGAGTATGCAAGGACTGTGCAACAATGGCGATGAGGTGTTAGTTCCGATGCCTGATTATCCGTTGTGGACAGCATCTGTTTCACTCGCTGGTGGCAAGCCTGTTCACTATATTTGCGATGAGCAAAGTGAATGGTATCCAGATATTGAGGATATTCGCTCAAAAGTAACTCCTAAGACGAAGGCGATTGTATTAATTAATCCTAACAATCCGACTGGCGCGGTCTATCCAAAAGAAATTTTATTAGCAATCGTTGAAATTGCCCGTGAGTTTGATTTAATTATTTTTTCTGATGAAATTTATGATCGCTTGTTGATGGATGGCCTTAAGCATGTACCAATCGCGACATTAGCACCTGATCGTTTTGTCGTGACATTTAGCGGATTATCAAAATCACATCGAGTTGCGGGGTTCCGTGTTGGTTGGATGGTGCTAAGCGGCAATAAAAAGAATGCGAAAGACTATATCGAAGGATTAAACATGTTGTCCTCAATGCGTCTATGCTCGAATGTCCTCTCGCAACAAATCGTTCAAACCGCATTAGGGGGCTATCAAAGTGTGGATAAGCTCTTGCTTCCTGGTGGTCGAATTTATGAGCAAAGGGAGTACATCTATAATGCGATTAATGACATACCTGGCTTAAGTGCCGTTAAGCCTAAAGCAGCCTTTTATATGTTTCCAAAGATTGATGTCAAACGATTCAATATTACCAATGACGAACAGTTCGTTCTGGATTTTCTCCACGAGCATCATATCTTATTGGTACATGGGGGAGGTTTTAACTGGCAACAACCGGACCATTTCCGTATCGTCTACTTGCCAAACTTAGAAGAGTTAAGAACGACTGCGACGTCCATGCGTCAATTTTTAGCAACGTATCGTCAAAAATAAATAGAATCCACGCTCATTCTAGCAAAACCCTTTCCCAATTGGCTTTGAAATGAATGAGCTGGATTCTTTTTTTAGTCATTAAGGTCGCTACAATTCTTTTTACTGATGACGATGCGACCATTGTATTTTTCAGTCCATTCTTGATTCGGATTACTCACACTAATCAAGTAAGAGTTTTCGTATTCTTTCTCCACGATACCATTATACACTGCATTTTCCCATGTAAAGCTAATTACTGTCTGCTGACTCATCCCAATCACTCCCTTTTTTCATCTAAAAAAAATAAATACGCTTTCTTTTTTGATAGTATGTGCTAAAATGAATAAAATAGAAAATGCGAATTCGCATATTTGGTGAGGGCTTATGACAAACGAAAAAAGTAGTCTCGGAGAAAAAATAAAAAGACTGAGGAAAACACGAAAATTGACACAAAAAATGCTGGCTGATGGTATCTGCTCACAAAGCGTACTAAGTCGAATAGAGAATGATTTAGAAATTCCCAATGTACTCGTATTGAAAAAAATCTGTGTGCGGCTGGGTATTACCATGGATCAAATGATGTTTGCTGAATTTAATGAAATTCATCGAATGCAACGATTCTTTGAAAAGGTGAATAATGCGTTGATTCATCAAGACTACGAACAAATGAATGCACTACTACGCAATGCTCAGATTGCCAATCAAATTTATTTAGATACCGATATACAGCTGTATTTTTATTATCTGGGCACTGTCCAATTTTTTATCGATCAAAATCCTGATCGAGCGATCAATTCGTTGAAGCATAGCTTGTTGTTGACGTATACAGAGAACAAGAAAAGCAATATTTCACCGATTGAGATTCAAATTTTGGGCTGTCTTGGCCGGATTTATGCAGATACGAATCAGTTGAAAAACGCAGAACATTATTTATCGCTAAGTATTCAGTTGACCATGGATTTGCCAAAGGAGCATGCGAATTTTGAACTCTCTAAAATCTTTTATCATCATAGCCGCTTTTTATTTTTACAAGCTGATTTTTTAGGGACGATTGATAGCGCCCTGAAAGGAGTTCAATGGGCCATTAGTAAAATGAGCTATTATTATGTTGAAGAATTATTGCAAATTACGGGTGCTGCCTATGAAAAATTGCAAGAGTATGAGCGCGCACAATTTATGTATGAGAAAGCGCAGTCAGTTCAGATGTTCGCAAAATGGTGTATACCTTTCTTGATTTTCGAACCAAAAAAGAGTACGTTTATCGTATAAATTGTTTAAAGGAGCGATTATCGTGAAAGACTATATTTATGCGGACAAGTTCTTTTTCACTTCGGGAACAAAAGGGCCGGGCTATTTAGAACTTGTGGATGGCTTGTTTGGTGAGTATTCTGCAGAGTTACCTGAAAAGTTTTCTGGAGAAGTGATCGATTATACGGGAAA
>OCAM01001577.1_pt1 | contig 10651 bp, 5 predicted proteins | sample 1538281 | NCBI WGS metagenome assembly OCAM01 (sample SAMEA2580273, study PRJEB22360) | human gut metagenome | biome: human gut; feature: human-associated habitat; material: faeces | place: Denmark | collected 2008/2010 | reverse complement strand
ATTGTGTTTGCCAGCCTCCAGTTTGATCACTTTATCTCCTTTGACATAGTCAGGTAAATAAAGCGTTGCCGTACTGTTTGCCGGAACAACCACTTCATAATTGATCTTCTTTCTGTTCCACTCCCATTTAGAGATGATCTGTCCGTAAGGAGAATCATGTTTTGCTTCGAAATGCTTCAATTCCTTTACAAAATTCGGACGCAATATAATATGTTTGAAACCAGGCTGTTCCGGATCAGGGAAAATACCTCCCAGACCTTTATAGAACCATCCGCCTATCTCTCCGAACATCATATGATTATCCGAAATATCACGTTCAGCCTTCAAATCCCAGTTTTCCAATAAAGTCGTAGCCCCATTGACGATCCACCAACCCCATGACGGATAGGTATCCTGTGCAGCTACCTTATAAGCTGTCTCCGGATATCCGTTTTCGCTCAATGCATTCAGGATTGCTTTTGCCCCTAATACACCGACATCCAGATGGAATCCGGCTTCTTCCACTTTCTTTGCCAGATTCTTCGCAACTTTAGCGATCATATCTTCCGGTACGATCTTCCATTGCAGAGGAACACTTAATTCCGTCTGGGAACCACCGGCATATATTCCGGTCTCCTTATTCAGATATTTATTATTAACAGCCTCTTTGATCTTTTCGGCTAATGCCGTATAATATGTATAATCATCCTGCTTGTTAAACAGCTTGGCGGCAGTCGCCAATATTTTAGTGTCGACATAAAAATAGACGGATGATGTAAACTCTTTATTGGAACGGGACTTAACCGGAACCCAGTCTCCACGTCCCCAGGATGTCAGATGATTCGGACTCGTACGATCCACATAATTGACATAACGCTTGATATTCTCATAACAATCAGCCAAAGGCTTGCTATCTCCATAAAACATATACAGGTTCCAGGGGATAATAGCTATTGTACTCGTCCAGTCCAGTCCGTTATCCGTACCATACCCCCAGCCTCCGGTAGGTATAATATCGGGAAGTACCCCGTTGGGTTGTTGCTCATCCCGGTGGTCGGCCAGCCATTTTTCATATACGGTAATCCCATCGAAATTATACAAAGCTGTTTCGATCGCAAAATGACCGTCACCCGTCCATCCGTTCTTTTCGCGTTGCGGACAATCGGTCGGATATCCCATCAGATTCGACAGATAAGCATTGTTGGTAGCCCACCACAATTTATTTACCAGCTCACTCGATGTCCTGATCTCTCCGGAAGCAGGCACATCGCTGTGCATAAAGAAAGCGGTCAGGCTGTTCTGATTTAATTCAATCGGTTTGTCACTGGTTACTTCCACATAACGGAAACCTTTATAATTAAACTTTGCCATAAACTCATCCTCGCCACCGCTAAGAATTAAAATATCGGTCTGGAAAGGATCTTTTTCCTTATCGCCCCTGTAATACACATCAATATTGGACATGTCAATGCGTCCGTTCCATGCATAATTCTGACTTCGGTACCTACTTCGCTCGATACCTTGATATTGGTTACACCTGCCATATTCTGACCGAAATCAAAAACATATGTCTTGTCATTTATCTTATTGACCGACTTAGCCGGAATAGTCAGCACATTACGGATCGGACGAACCTGCTGTGCCACGACATTTTGAGAAGGAACGCCTCTGAGTCCGACGCCTCTCCACTTGGAATCATCAAAGTCCGGAGTATTCCAGCCTTTCTGTTCGAGCCGAGCATCATAATGTTCACCGGTATAAATACTGTTGAATACCAACGCTCCCGAAGATGTTTTCCAACTAAGGTCCGTCGGGATGGTCTCTACACTGCCGTCACTGTAAGTGATACGAAGATCCAGGCAGAAAGCCGGCCTGTTCCGCCAGGGAGCACGGTCAAAATCCCACACTGCTTTCGATTGATGGTTATACCATCCGTTTCCAAGCAAGACTCCTATGGCATTGTCGCCATTCCGGAGTTGCCCGGTAACATCATAAGTAACATACAGGTTACGTCTGTCGAAACGGGTATACAACGGATCCAGACGGTGGTTACCGATCTTTTCACCATTAATATATAATTCATACAATCCGCCGACAGCGATATAGGCACGTGCCGATTTTATTTTTTTGCCTGTCGTGAATTTTTTTCGGAAATAAGGAGCCGGTTCATAATTGACATCCTGCCCGTCACCAATCCAGGATCCCTGCCAGTTCTTGATGTCCATCATCCCTGTTTCAAAGGAACTGACAGGCGAAAATACTTCTTTATATTCCAGATCGCCGCCTATCACCTTCCAGTAATATTTAGTAAAAGGTTCGAGTTGTTTACCCGCATAAGTGATCAACATATCTCCGGAGTTTATTTTTCCGGTATCCCATATATCAGCTTTCCCGTTGATAACTTTCATCGAGTCTTTATCCACCAGCACACGATATGAAGTCTGTTTCGCTCCTTGCCTGCTGTCGTCTATCCTCCATGAAAGACGAGGAGCCGGATTATCGATACCTATTGGGGTTTCAAGGTGATCACTCTGTAAGCCGGTCAAACGAACGGACTGCCCGTTAGCGCCGGAATAACTAAAGAAAGTAGTAACAGTAATAAATAATATAAGCTTTTTCATCCGCTTGTTATTTTATAGTAAAATCATTTATATGAATTATCTTAGTCAGAACATTAGCCGTTCCAAAGCTCCATATTCCAAGAGAAATATTGGTTATAAAAATGATTTTTGATGTAATATATTTGATAGTATCTGTAATGATACCCTGTTTCTTTAAAAACTCTGAAGCCAGGCTTCCAGATCTTGCAACATTTCCTTATTGTATTTGAAATCTTTCCTGCTGCCCCATCCATGTCCTCCGGAAGGATAGATAAAGAAAGAAGCCGGTACATTATTTTCCTTCAATGCCAGGTAATAAAGTGCACCGTTTTTAGTAGGAACCGCATCATCATCGTCCGAAAAAGCAATGTAAGCTCTCGGGGTATCTTTGGTTACCTGTTTTTCATTGGAATACAGATCTTCCAGTTCTTGGGAAGCATCCTTTCCCAATAGATTATCATGAGAACCGAGATGCGTAAATGATTTGTCCATTGTGATCACAGGATAAAACAGCACCTGAAAAGCCGGTCGCACACTTGATTTTACATGTGTTGCCATAGTGGAAGCCAGATGTCCGCCGGCCGAAGAGCCCATGATCCCTATATCAGCCGGATTAATATTCCATTCTTTCGCCTTCTCTTTTACCAGCCGTAGTGCCTCTTCTGCATCAGAAAACGGGACTTCCCGGTTTCCACGCGGCATACGATACTTCAGAACAACCAGAGTAATACCTAATTTATTAAAGAAAGGTGCCCACTCATATCCTTCATGTCCATAAGCCAAACCTCCGTAAGCCCCACCGGGACAAGCAATAACGGCACGTCCGGTCGCTTTCTCCTTCGAGGGTAAAAAAACACGTAACGAAGGTTTGTAATTCTGGATGTTGTCATCAAAAGGTGTCCGATCTATACCATTCGTATTCGGAAGTCCGTTGGTCCATAGATCTACATCAAACTCTTTTTCCGTAAATTGAGCAGCAACAGAATTGCTGAAGACAAGAAATGTCCAAAGAATAAAAACAAATGTTCTCATAATATTAAATTTAGAATCAGTTATATAAGATAGTATGTATCTATCCAAAGAGAAAAGCCTGGTCCCTATCTGTAAACCAGGGGCCAGGCTCTTATAAAAAATCAGTTCGCACAATTGATAACCAATCCATTGCCTGACGGAACAAACCGCAGGACATAGTCTGTATTATTACCTTTAACGATACTACCCTTTTTACACGTTATAGTATAATTGAATCCTCTGAATTCCGATTGGATGGAAGATTTACCGAAATTCTTGAATGGCAACTGGCCGATCCTTTCCTGAGGAACTTTCAGCTCCAGTGCCCAATCCAATTTTTTTCCGGTAGCTTTACATGAAACATCGATCTTATCTTCATAGAATGTAAAGATAAAAGTATTTCCGCTTTTATCTTTGGATTCTACTTTCAATACACTATTCGAGGGTTCACTAACAACCGGGTCTGTCAGAACTACATCCGTTTTATTTCCATTCTTATCCAGTTCCACTACTCTAAGACCCGTTTTATCTTCGGGTGTACTCCAGTAGAACCGGTCGATTACCGGTAATGTATAATAGAAAAATTGTCCGCCTGTACCCGGAGTATCCAGATATTCCGATTTCATTTTTTCATCAAATAAGTGAATATCCCTGAAGCAAAAACCATCTTTTTCCCAATACAGGTTAGAACGATAAAAGCGGCTGTTATACCATACAGACTTATTACCTTCCTTCCGGACATCGACGAGCGTAGTAATAGCAGTAGCCGGAGTTTTAGGGAATTGTTCCTTAAACCAACGACCAGATTCTTCGAGCGTTTCTACTCTGATCTTTCCGGCTTTACTCAATGAGTCAAATATCGGAAATTGAAGTTCCAGTCCTTTACCCATACCTGCCCATGTAAATGAATTTTCTTGTCCGGCCTGCGCATAATTAAATGCCAGACAGGGTTCATCGACAATAGACTCCATGAAATATTCAATCCATTTTTTATCACCTCCTCCACCTTTATATACAGGTTCAAGAGTGATGACTTCCTGATGATTCGTTCCGATTCCTGCATCATACTGGTACATCGGATCGCTGCCTAACATACGGAATACAGGTACCGGGATCTGGTATTCGTCTGTCTGGGCCGGCATATATGCATTCAACTTACTGGGATAATAGGCTTGGTTCCAATACCCTCCCCACAATGTATAGCCATCAGTACCTACCTGATCCTTGCAGTTACAGGAAGCGACAATACCATATTTTTTATACATATACTCCAACGTATGTGAATCAACATACCAGGAACCTACAGACTTAGGATATTTACCATAAATCTCCTTAAATTTCGCCATATAGACATCCACCAGTTTTTCCCTTTCTTCCAGAGTATACCCCGAAGTAAAACCGATATTGGCTGTCGATACCCATGAATGTTCTCCACGCCATTTCAATCCGGCCGCTTCCACATGAGGCTGGGTAATTTCCCACCATGCACCAAGTTCACATGTAGGATTAAGCTTAGTTTTCATCAATTTCTGATACTCCGGATTGATCAGGGCATCATACTGAAACAGAAAAGTTGCCGGAAAGTTATACTGATTAACCAGGTCGATTTGTTTCTCCACCGTTTCAAACATCAGCGCATCCGAGTTTTCCAGACGATAGTCTGTCTGGCGGATAAAATTGACAATATTGATTATTCGCGGAGCGGTATTTTTCTTCTCCTCTTTTGCCTTACTTGCCTCAACACAACTTGTCGGAAGCAACAATACACTTAAAAGTATGAATATAAAAACTTTTGAGTTCATCTTTTTCTATTTAAATAGCACATAATGACACAAATTAAGGAACAAAAATGATAATAGCATGTTTGTTATTTGACAAATTTGTGTCATTTATGCGCTTTTTTTAATCAATTACTTACACTCGAATTAATTATAATAAGGATTCTGTTCCAAAGTATAATTACTCTTTATAATTTCTGAGCGAGGAATTGGCAACCAATAATGCTGCGGAAGGAAATTACGTTCCAAAACAGTGATTTCAGTATATTTGAAATTACCATTTTCATCCTTTTCAATTTTTATGCCAATAGAATTCTTATTTTCATACTCATCAGCAATTTTCCATCTTCTTAAATCAAAATAGCGTTGGTTCTCAAAACTTAATTCTATTCTGCGCTCATTACGAAGTTTTTCAAGCAGTTCCGTGCCGGAGGCTGTTACCGAAGGCATTTCAACTCCTTCACGGGAACGTATCACATTGATAGCTTTACGGCATTCTTCTTCATTTCCCAAATAGTACTGAGCCTCAGCATAATTCAAATAGAATTCTGCCAATCTGAAGAAAGTCCATGGAACAGTTGTTGCTTCCGATTCATTAATAACCTGATTTTCATCATGAAATTTATGCAAATAGTAACCAGTCTTCGAACAGTTCCAGCTTCCAATAGCTCCTTGTTCGCTATCTTGCCCGTTAGGAATAAATGTTTCAACCGCACGTCCTCTGAACATTGCACCATTATGAAGAACCGTTGCATAAAAACGAGGATCACGACCTTCATACGGATTTGCCGGATCATAACCGGAACCAGCTTCTGCCGGTTTCTTACCCGTAGCCTTCATCTCATAATCATCCACTAAATTCTGAATAGGACAGTTACCACCCCAGCCACCGTAACCATTAGGTGAGTTAAACAAATTCACTTTGTTTGCATTTGCCTTTGTATAATAACGTCTGAAAATAATTTCGTCATTGTCTTCCAGGAAAAGAGTTCTATAATCCGAAGCCAGGCTATAACCTGGCAGATCAATTACAGCTTTAGCCGCATCACGTGCCAATTCCCATTTTTTCAGATCATTAGAAGTATTTACCAAAGGACTTGCAGCATACAACAGCACTCTAGATTTCAAAGCCTTGCAAACATCTGCAGATGCACGACCTTTATTTTCTCCCTCCATTTTTGCTGGTAAATGCTCAATAGCCTCATCCAGGTCTTTTAAGATAAAATCTACACATTCCTCATAAGTATTTCGTGTGATAGAATAATCCGTATCTTCCAATGTATACGCTTTCGTAATAATAGGAACACCACCAAAACGCCATATCAGATTAGAATACACAAAAGCACGAATAAATTTCATCTCACCATATAAACGGCTCTTTAATTCTTCCGTAACCTGAGCTTCTTCATACTTTGCAAAGAACGTGTTGATGTTACGCAAATACTCATAAGCTGTATTCCAGTAATTAAAGTTGGAAAATCGACCGGAGTCAAAGTTTTCAACATTATCCGGGTTCATTTCTCCCCTTGCTACAATATTAGAACTACCATCTCCATGACGAGTATATGATTCATCTGTAGCCGAGGAAGACATTGCTTCATCAAAACCGTTCGGATAAGCATTGTAACAAGCTGTCACATAAGCAGTGAGCAAAGCATCATCATTAAAAACAGCATCCTCTGTAAGTGAATCCAACGGTTTTTTATCCAAAAAATCGCTACAAGAACTAAAGCTTAACAGTGCGGAAACTGCCAAATATATTATCTTTTTCATCTTTTTCCCTTTTTAAAAAGTTAAGTTACATCCTATATTAAAGATTCTCATTTGAGGATAATAGCTACCTTCTCCGCTTCCTTCCGGATCCACATATTTTATATGATCCAGAGTAAACAGGTTCTGTCCGCTCAAATAAACTCTACAGTTTGATATACGTAGTTTATTAAACCACAAATTAGGCAAGGTGTATCCTATTTCCAGGTTTTTCAAACGTACGAAAGAAGCATTTTGTGTCCAGAAACTACACGGATTTTCGACTCCATAGTTGATAGTACCACCGGCACGGGGCATTGTTCCATCGATATTATCTTCTGTCCAACGATCTTCAGCTCTCCATTTATAGAAATTCGACGTTGCATCCATACGACTAATTACATCTTTTACAGCACGAGCTTGTCCCTGAAACAGTACACTAATATCAAAGTTTTTCCAATCAGCCGACAAGTTCAAGCCAAAGATAATCTCCGGGAAACCGGTCAAATTCTGACGAACACGGTCCAGTGAGGTTATTTTACCATCGCCATCAACATCCTCAAAAATCAAGTCACCAGGACGGGCCGCATCCAAATGAGGATAACTATCCAATGCTGCCTGATCTCTGAAAATTCCTATAGCACGATATTGCAGACCAGCTCCCATCGGACCACCTGTTTCATTCATATATTCATGTCCTTCACCCCATGGAGTTTCATCCATGAACAAAACTTTATTTCTGGCAAACATAAAGTTTCCACTTGCACGGAAGTTCACTTCACCGATCTTATTGAAATGGCTCAACTGTATTTCCATACCCTGGTTTTGAACCCGTCCGATATTTTCATTCGGCAAATCGATCAAACCTGTATACTTAGGAATAGAAGCATTGCGCTTTGCCAGAATATTAGAACGTTTTGTTTTGAAATATTCAACTTCAAAACCTAAAAGTCCATTCCATAATGTTCCTTCAGTACCGATGTTCCAGGTATCAGCCACTTCCCATGTTACATTATTATTCGGGAAACCTTTCTGATATAAACCAACCATATCAGTTCCGCCAAACACGTAATTACGGCCCAGATTATATTTAAGCAAATACTGGAATGGATCGATATTATCGTTACCTTGCTTACCGAATGATCCGCGTATCTTCAAATTATTGATCCAGTCGATATTATCTTTGATAAAGCTCTCTTCCGACATTCTCCAACCGGCAGACACACCCGGGAAAAAGCCCCAACGCTGTCCTGCCTGGAAAATATATGAACCATCATAACGGAAATTAAACTGAGCCATATACTTACCTGCAAAATCATACGCGACACGTCCGAAATAACTACGACGTGCGCTTTCTGAAGCGTCACCAGAGTTATCATAATAATCTTTGTTGGATGTACCGGCAAATAACTGGTCGATAGCTGTAGACATAAAACTACCACGAGATGCCCAGAAATTATCCTTTCTATAGCTGTTTTGTTCAAAACCGAGGATAGCATCTATCCCGTGACTGCCAAATGTTTTCTTATACTTCAATTTGGCATTCAATGTCAGCGACCAATCAGCTAAATGCTCTTGTCTCAATGAGGTCTGCTGAACAAGTGTGTTCATGTGTTCCGTATAAGTATCGGTAGCCTCATCCCATGTATAAAAAGACCAGGGTGTCTGCCACTTTTTATGATCTTTACCGATACGGTCATAAGCCATATAAGCATCTGCTGCCAAACCATCCAACAGCCACGATAAATTCCAGTCTGCAGTAATAGTTCCATTAAATACTGCCTTCTTATCATATTCATAACCAGTTTTATCTGTAGCCATCACGATTGGGTTACTATCCAAACCATTTGTCGGTAACCCATTCGGATACTGAGCTAAAACAGTAGGATATGATCTGGTAATACGCCAGAATATATCACCGGCACTCATGCTGGGGAAATTTGCATCTTCCAAACGAGACGAGATATCCACCGACACTTTCAGGTCTTTAGTAATTTTAGCATCGATATTTGAACGTATATCATACTGTTCATACTTTGTCGATCCATTTTTAAAGATACCGTCCTGACTGGAATAACCACCACCTACATAATAACTAACAGCATCCGTACCTCCGGAAACAGATACATTATGCCTCTGTTGAAAAGCAGCTTTCTTTAGTACCTCATCTGCCCAATTTGTATTCGGATAATGTATCGGATCCGATCCGTTTCTGAATAATTCTATTTCATCAGCAGTATACCGGGGAACACGTCCGTCATATGATTCCAACTCGTTCGTCACTTCAGCAAAAGTAGCAGCATCTGCCAGATCCGGCACACGTGTCGGTTGCTGTAAACCGACATTGAAAGAATAACTAATGGACGGTTTTCCTGTTTTACCTCTCTTGGTTGTTACCAGAATAACACCATTGGCAGAACGCGAACCATAGATAGCAGCAGAAGCATCTTTCAAAACTGTAATACTCTCAATATCATTTGGATTAAGTCTGTCCAAAGAACCACGACCGGCAATACCGTCGATCAGGATCAACGGATCATTATTTCCGGTTGTACTCTTACCACGAATATTGATCGTTACCCCGTCAGCACCCGGTTCACCACTACCGTTAGTCACGATAAGGCCCGGCAAACGACCGGCCAAAGCCTGTCCTAAGTTCTGAGTCGGACTCTTGATGATATCATCCCCCTTTGCAGTTGCGATAGATCCTGTTACGACACCTTTCTTCTGTGTACCGTAACCCACAACTACAATTTCTTCCAAAGCCTGAGAATCTTCTTTTAATACGACCGCGAAAGTTTTCTTATTTCCGACCTTTATATCCTGAGTTATATATCCTATATATGAAACCTGAATTTTAGAACCGGCTGATACTGACAATGAAAATTTACCATCAATATCAGTCATAATTCCGTTAGTTGTACCTTCTTCAATTACATTGGCACCAATAATCGGATCGCCCAACTCATCAGTAACCGTACCGGTTATAGTCTGACTTTTCACCTGCTGAGCAGTCTTAGGTGTAATTAAGATATGGCTTCCCTGAATTGAATATGAACAACTGGCGTCTTTCAATATAGCATTTAAAACTTCATTCAACTGCGTATTATTATATGCCTTTTTAATACGTTCATTCGCATTTATTAATTGGTCATTATAGTCTACTGAAAGATTTGTTTGCTTTTCTATCTCAACAAAAGCCTCTTTTAAGGTCATTTGTTTCGATAGTGTAATTAATTGATTTTGAGCTTTTACTATAAAAGAACAGCACAAGAATAATGCAATGTAAATAGATTTATAAAAAGTATTTACCACACATCTTCGTGATTTGTTATATATTTTCATAACTTTGTATATTTAAGAATTAAATTGAATACTATCTTTTTGATTTAAGGGCATATATAACGCCCCAAAAATCGGGATGATTTTCGATTTCAGTCCGGGAAGAAGTGATTGGCCGTCAGCTTCCCGGATACCTTTTTTTCATATGTAAATAAATTGCGCTCCCTATCTCAAGAGAGCCGTTTAAACCAT
>OCAM01001571.1_pt1 | contig 10694 bp, 11 predicted proteins | sample 1538281 | NCBI WGS metagenome assembly OCAM01 (sample SAMEA2580273, study PRJEB22360) | human gut metagenome | biome: human gut; feature: human-associated habitat; material: faeces | place: Denmark | collected 2008/2010 | reverse complement strand
CCATATCGCTTTCTATACTACCTACCAAACTGTCCATGACTATGGGTACATTATACACTATAGGTGTGGGGCAGTTTTACTTTTCACAGCAGAACATGTAACTTTTTATACAGTAAATATACATTGAAAACAGAAATGAGGAAATTTTTTCAAAAAACTTTACAAATAAAGTATAAAAGCATAAAATAACCTTAACTACATTTATACGAAATTTGTAGCATGGAAGGATGGTAGAAAATGATTTCTCTCAAAAGCAACAAAATTAAAGCATTGGCAGCCGGTCTGATGCTGACCCTCGCCTTGGGGGCATTAGGCTGCGGCGGTGACAAAAAGGAAGCAGGTGCAAAGGCTGAAAAAGTTAATGTAGGCATTGTACAGCTGGTTGAGCATGAGGCGCTTGATGCAGCTAACAAGGGTTTTATTGACGGTCTGGCATCTAAGGGTTATAAGGAAGGTCAGAACATTACTTTTGACAAACAAAATGCTCAGGCTGACCAGTCTAATCTGCAGAACATTGCTCATCGCTTTGTAAACAATAAGGTTGATTTGATTTGTGCTATTGCAACTCCTGCGGCACAGACGGTAGCAAATGTTACCAGTAATATTCCTATCGTTGCTACTGCGGTAACTGACTACAAAACCGCTAAGCTGGTTAAGGATAATGCTAAACCGGGCACTAATGTAACCGGTACAACTGATATGAACCCTGTTTCCGAGCAGCTGGATTTGCTGCTGAAGCTGGTTCCGAATGCTAAAACCATCGGCACAATTTATTGCTCCAGTGAGGTTAACTCCCAACTGCAGGTTGAGTTGCTGAAGAAGGCTGCAGCTGCTAAGGGAATTACCGTAAAGGAAGCTACTGTTTCTACTGTTAATGATATCCAACAGGCTGCCCGTAGCCTGGCAGGTGATGTACAGGCAGTATATGTGCCTACCGACAATGTATTGGCTTCCGCTATTCCTACTCTGATTAGTGTAACCGAGGAAGCAAAACTGCCGGTTATTTGCGGTGAAGGCGGCATGGTAAGAGCCGGTGGTCTGGCAACATTGGGTGTTGATTATTACCAGCTCGGCTTTCAAACCGGTGTGATGGCTGCTGATATTCTGAGCGGTAAAGCAAAACCGGCTGATATGGCTATTCAGGCACAAAAAGAATTTAAGCCTACCATCAATCTTAAGGAAGCAGCTAAGATTGGTTTGAAGGTTCCTGAAGATTTGCTTAAGGGTGCAGATGTTATTAAATAATTAAAATTTGGAGCCTGCCGTTAAAAAAGCAGGCTCTTTTTTCGCTAAGAAGATTGGGAGGAATTGGGAAATGATTAGTTTGTTGATACCTACAGTGGCACAGGGCTTGCTGTGGGCGTTGATGGCTCTTGGTGTATATGTAACATTCCGAGTGCTGGATATTGCTGATTTGACGGTAGAAGGCAGCTTTCCGCTGGGCGCGGCAACAGCTGCTTCCATGATGGTTGCAGGCTTCGGTCCTCTGGCCGCACTTTTGGGTGCCTGCGTTGCCGGTATGCTGGCAGGTATTATAACCGGCATTTTGCATACTAAAATGAAAATACCTGCTCTGTTGGCCGGCATTTTGACAATGATTGCTTTGTATTCCGTTAACCTGCGCATTATGGGTAAGGCTAACTTATCCCTGCTTGGTGTGGATACTACCTTTAAAATTGCCAAGTCTATGATGGACCTGTCAATGGCGCAGACGACGCTTGTTGTTGGTCTGGCTGTAACTGTTCTGGTGGGCTGCTTCATGTACTGGTTCTTTGGTACGCAGATTGGCGCTGCTATTCGTGCTACCGGCTTCAACCAGCAGATGATCCGTGCTCAGGGCGTAGATACCGATGTAACGATTATCCTTGGCTTGCTCATCAGTAACGCTCTGGTTGCTGTTTCCGGTGCTCTGGTTGCACAGTCCAACGGCTTTTCCGATGTCGGTATGGGTACCGGCACAATCGTTATCGGTCTGGCATCCGTTATTATCGGCGAGGTGCTTTTCGGTACACGCAGCTTTAAAAACTGCTTGATTTCCGTAGTTTTAGGCTCCATTGTTTATCGTATTGTAATTGCAGTTGTACTGGCTATGGGTATGCCGCCAAACGATCTGAAGCTCTTTACCTCAGTGCTGGTGGCAATTGCTTTGTCCATGCCGCTGATTAAAAGTAAATTCGGTGCCAGAAAGGCGGTGCGTTAAATGCTGCATGTAGAACACGTTTCCAAAACATTTTTCCCGGGAACTATCAATGAAAAGAAGGCTCTGCAGGATTTATCTCTGCATCTGGAGCCCGGTGATTTTGCTACAGTTATCGGTGGTAACGGTGCCGGCAAATCTACTACGCTGAATGCGATTGCCGGTGTATTCCCGATAGATAAGGGCAAGATTATTATTGACGGTGAGGATATTACCAAAGAGCCGGAGCATAAGCGTGCCAAATATATCGGCCGTGTATTCCAGGATCCGATGCTTGGTACTGCTGCCGGTATGATGATAGAAGAAAATCTTTCTCTGGCGGCCCGCCGCGGAGAAACTCCCGGCTTGGGCTGGAGTCTTTCCAGCGATCAGCATGACCGTTTTTATGAGCTGCTGAAGGAGCTTGATTTAGGTCTGGAGGACAGAATGACTGCTAAGGTCGGTCTTTTGAGCGGTGGTCAGCGTCAGGCACTTACCTTGCTGATGGCAACGTTGAAAAAACCGAAGCTGTTGCTTTTGGACGAGCATACGGCAGCGCTGGACCCCAAAACTGCGGCGAAGGTGTTGACGCTTACGGAAAAAATTGTAACCCGTGATCAGCTGACAACGCTGATGATTACCCATAATATGCGCGATGCTTTGCGTTACGGCAACCGACTGATTATGCTGCATAACGGCAGAGTAATTATCGACGTTAAGGGAGAAGAAAAGCAGCATTTGCAGATAGCCGATTTGTTGGATATGTTTGAAAAGGCAAGCGGCTCCGAGATGGCAAGTGACCGGTTGCTGCTTGGCTGATAGCCTAAAATTCTTGGGGGGTAGACATAAGTTTACGATAGGTAAACGAGAGTACCATAAAAAATAATTTTAGCATTTCACTAGAAATTTAATAGCTTCATAACTAAAATATAGAGGAAAGTAAATAAAATATATGAAAAAACTCTTGCGAAATCTGAAAAACGTGGTAAACTTTAAATAAGTGCTTTATTAGTTTAAAAAAATTTGTTGCAAGTAAACCGAAAGGCGGTGCTAGGAAATTGCAAGAGGAAATTAAACTTATTGGTCGCAGAATCCGTTTGCTGCGTACCGCAAAAAATCTGACACAAACAGGGTTGGCAAAGGAGATGGGGATTTCCCAGACACACCTGTGTAATATAGAGTGTGGCCGTGTTCCTGTAACTCTGCCCAATCTGCTTAAGCTGCATAGCTTATTAGAGTGCAACATGAGCAGTTTCTTTGTTGATTTAGATGAACAGGCTGATGCCAAAGATAAAGATATCAGCTTGGAAGAAGTTCTGCAAATTGTAAAGTTGTTAAAACAAAAAGGTTAAGCACTTCTGCTTTACGAGGAGAGAGAGAATTTTAAATAGCCGGTGCAAGGTGAGTGAGAGTTCCTTGCACCGGCTATTTTTTATGTGGTTTAAAGGTGTTGGATAGCTTTACTTACTCTGTAATCTGCTTTGTGCTATAATTAAAAATAGCAGGAAAAAAATTTATATATAAAGCGTTTGTTGATAGGAGAATAATTATGGCTACAGTAAAAACACAGGCGCACTGCCTGCTGGCCGGTGCAGCAGCTGCTTCTTCCAAGGCCCCGCGCTGGCGGGGGGGTCGCCCCCCTGCCGCTGTCTGCGCCTGGCCTTGGGCGCAGGGCAGTTTGGCGGCTGATTTTATACATCATACGGCATTGGCTGCGACGATTGGCGGCTTGGCAGATTGGTGGAGTGTGACGGCACTGTTTAAGCGTCCGCTCGGTATCAATGCGCCCGGCACCGATGTACTGCGCAATAATTATGAGCGCCTGACAACAGGTTTGGCGGATTTCGTGAGCAATGACCTGCTGACGGCGGAAAATGTTATGCAGGCTGTCGGCAGGGAAAATTTTGCCAAGCTGCTGTTGGTACATTTTGCGCAGCAGCAGAATGTGGAGCGCCTGTGGCAGACGGTACGTCCGTTGGCGCAGCATGCGCTGCGCTCCCTCAATACAAGGCAGGTAGAACAGCTTTTGCTTTCGGAGCTGCCTAAGTATATTGCCAGCCTGCGTATTCCGGAGATTTTGGTGGACGCACTGCAGAAGGCTGTGGCCAACGGCAGCTTTAACGGTATTTGGCAGCTGCTGACGCAGGAGGCCAAGCAGATTCTGCATAAGCCGGAATTTACCGCTTTGCTGGAAGGCTTGGCGCAGATGGCGGAGGAAGAATATAACAAGGACAGTCTGTTGCGTAATTTGTTTGTGAGCGGGCAGGCAGCAAAGCTGGTGCCGCTTTTTGTGCAGGAGCTGGAAAAAGCTTCGGACGCATTGGCAGATCCTGCAAGTGAGCTGCGGCGACAGCTTGATAATTGGCTGTTGGCGCGCATGGAGGATTATCGTCATGATATTGCTTTTGCGGACTGGCTCAACAGCAAGTTGTCACAGTTGGTAACAGCGAAGGCACTGGCTTTTAAAGAGCTGCTGCAAACGCAGGACGTAGATATTTTATTGACTTTGCTGCAAAAGAGGCTGCAGCTGCTGGCTGACAGCGATACGGAGCAGAGCAGGCTGGACGGTGCGTTGAAGGAGCTGCTGCTGCAGGCCTTGTCAATGCAGCATGATACGGTATATGATTTGGTTTTGGCTAAGCTGCATAGCTATGACAGGGATGTATTGATTGCGAAAATGGAGCAGCGCGTGGGCGATGATTTGCAAAATATCCGCAAGAGCGGCACCTGCATCGGCGGCTTGATGGGAGCGGTGCTGTTTATTATTGCGACGATGGGAGAAAGGCTGGTGGGGTAGGATGAATAGCCTGAAAAAACATTGGACATATGCAGACAGTGCTTTTCTTGCTTCCGGTGCAATCTATCTGCTTTTCTTATATCTCAGGCTGCATTATGCCGGGCTGTACATGGGGCACTTCGGCGAGCTTAAGTGGGATTGGCTGATTTTGGGTTACTATATGGCGGAAGCGGCGCTGATTGGCAGCTTTGCGGATTGGTTTGCCGTGACTGCTGTGTTTAAGGTGCCCTGGATATGCCGTCTGCTGCCGTTTATGGCCAAGCATACGGCGATTTTGCCGCGTAGCAGAGAGGGTTTTGTGCGTGGCTGCGGTCAAATGGTACAGCAGGAGTTTTTGACGAAAAAGGCCTTGCTGCTGCAAAAAAAGCAGCTGGTAATTCTGGATAAATTTATAGCTTATCTGGAAAAGCCGGAGAACAAGGCGCGTTTGCAGGGGTTGCTGACCAATTTTGCCGAAGGCGTTCTGCATAAGCTCGATACGCAGGCTTTAAGCAGGCAGCTTGAGGGTAAAATAAAAACAGCCTTGGCTGACGTAGAAGCCAACGAACAGCTTGATAAGCTGTTTAAAGCCTTAGCTGCACAGCGTAGGGATGAGCAATGCTACGAATGGCTGCTGCAGCAGCTGGTTACCCTGGCGGAATCTTCTGCTATCAGAGAGCGTGTTCGCCGAGAGCTGCAAAAGCAGGTGGAAAAGTGTGGCAGCGAAGGCTTGTGGAGCAGCCTGAAGCTGTGGGCTGCCAAAAAGCTGGATGTTGTTAATGTTGATGATGCAACAGATGCCATTTGCCGTGCCTTAGTGGGAACTGCTCACCGTCTGCAGGATGATGAGCAGTGGCGCTCCTGGCTGTATGCGCAGCTGCAGCGTGTTGCAGGCAGTGTTTACGGTACGCAAGCGTGGCATGAGCTGGTGCAGTCACTGCAGAATCGTGCTTTGCATGATATTTCTCTGCAGTCTGCCTTGAAGCAGCTTTTGGATAATATGATTAAAGCTTTGTGCCGTCCGCTGGCGCAGGAAGGCGGTGCGGTAATGCAGCCGACGATTCTGCTGCAGGCTGTGCAAGAGGCTTTGGAAACTATTGAAACGGATTTACGTTCCGACGCACAGTTTAAGGCCAAGGCAGAGGCCTATCTGCAGCATATACTTGGCTTGGGACTGCTGCAGGCTCAGACTATGCTGGGAGATATCGTGGAGCGCATTTTGCAGGCAATGGTTGATGAACGTTTGACGGAGATGGTGCGCAGTAAGGTTAATACCGATATGCAACGTATTCGCCTTAACGGTACGGTTATGGGTGCCTTTTTGGGAGCAATTTTCTATCTGCTGAAATGTGCCTGGTAAGAAAAAGATGCTGCCGGTCAGCCGGCAGCATCTTTTTGTGTACTTCTAAGCGGCAGCACTGGTGCAGGGTGGCTTTGCAAGGTAATTTTATCCGGTGTGAATGTTAATGTAATTGTCAAGGTCACGGATAATGCAGTGTGTCCCCATGCTGCTGATAGTTTCGTAAAAATAGGTTATATATTCGTACAACTTGTAATGTGCAAAAAGTTCTGCAACCTCATGTCCGGAAAGCTGTTTGTAAAAGCGGTAGCGTTCCATGCATCCGATAATTAAAATAGCTTCTTTATTCATTTAAGTCATCTCCTCCGGATAGGTAAACTCATCTGTTTTTTTCAGCTTCTCGGTACATTTGTGCCAAAATCAGAGGACTATATTGCCAAAGTCCGGATGATTGGTCAGCAAGCTGTGCATAGAAGCATGATTGGTAAAATTTATGAATCAGTTGATGTGCTGACATCGTTCCGTCCTGCATAAGCCGTTCTAGTATCTGTGGTACGAGCTGCGTGAGAAAAATACTGAAATCTCTACTTTCCATGGTCATGCCTCCTCATAAGTTAGTTAAGAGAAAACTATATGTTTTGGTAGTGGTTACCGGTTTATGAAGATTGATAAGAGAACATCTGATACACATAAATGATAGTCCAATCAATTATCATTTATAATATATATACAGTTAAACAGATATTTCTTTAACTTATTATACAAAAGAATTCTAAAAACTGTCAATAAAGTACAATTTATAAGTATGCTGGCAGAAAAAATAATTTGTAATAATTTTTTCGGTAAATAAAAAAGCTCCAAGCCAAAGGCTTGAAGCTGATAAGCATAAATGGAGCGGGTAACGAGAATCGAACTCGCGACACTCAGCTTGGGAAGCTGATGTTCTACCGCTGAACTATACCCGCAGATAAAAATACCATAACGCTATTATATACTATAACAGGTAAAGTTGCAAGTATGAGGCAGTGCTGAGGGCTTTGCGACGAGCAATTGTAGTTGTCAGAAAAACTTTAAAATTTTTTCGAGAATACTGTATACAAAATACAAAAAAGTGCTATAATAGATAGCAGATGAGGGAAAAAACCCACAGGCTGTAAAAATACAGCAGCAAATAAAAAAATAAAAAGTGCGAATGCATGGAGGTGAGTTACTATGTTTAGTGCCGCTGGTGTTAGCTTAGTTTTCTTAGGCGTCCTGACTGTTATGTGCATTTTTGAATAATTGTAATGAGGGAACGCCTCTGACCACGCTTTGAGCTGTGGGCAGAGGCGTTTTTATTTTGCTTGTAATTCTGTTTTTGTTAAGCTAATCCCTTGCGGTGGCTGTCATCCCAGCCTACCAGGTCCTTGATGACTTCGGAGGCAATAATCAGTCCTGCTACCGAAGGTGTGAAGGCATTGCTGCCGGGCAGCGCACGGCGTTTGGATGTTTCGGCGTGACATTCGCTTTCTATTTCCTCGTTTATAGGTAAAAGCGGCAGCTCCTGCGAATAAACAACCTTTAGTTTTTTAATGTTGTTTTTCTTCATAGCCTGGCGCATAACACGCGCTAAGGGGTCAACCTTGGTTTTATAGATATCTGCTACCTCGAACATGGCAGGATTAACCTTGTTGCCTGCTCCCATGCTGCTGATAACCGGTACGCCTGCTGCCTTGGCTGCAAGTACGATAGCAATTTTGGCTGCCACTGTATCTACGGCATCGACAACGTAATCATATTGTGAGAAATCAAATTCATGCTGATTTGCCGGCAAAAAGAAGCATTGGCGGCAATTTACGTTGGCATCGGGGTTGATGCTCGCAATACGTTTGGCCATGACTTCAACCTTAGGCTGGCCGACAGTATCAAGGGTAGCGATAATCTGACGGTTGAGATTGGTGAGAGCAACGGTATCGTTATCAATGAGGTCAAAGCTGCCGACACCGCTGCGGGCGAGTGCTTCAACTGTATAACCGCCTACACCGCCGATACCGAAAACAGCGACATGGGCATTCTGCAGACGCGTAATTGCTTCGCTGCCGAAGAGCAGCTCTGTACGTGAAAATTGGTTAAGCATATGAATCTCCTTGCGTGGTATTTATTGGTTTGGATATCGGAAGCTTAAGCTGCTAAGCTGATTTCTACCTTTACACCGTCCTTAAGATCTTCTGGCTTCTGGTCTGAAGTAACAGTGATTTTAGTGCCGTCAATGCTGCTTATCTTACCGCTGAAGGGTGCAGGTGTTTCGGCAGCCTTAATGTTTACCGGCATGCCTGCCTTAAGCTTCTTGGTCTGGGCTGCGCTGACATTCAGCGTTATACTGCAGCTGTCGACAGCTTTGATGTGCAGGATTACCTGATCCTTTTGTACGGTAGCATTATTAGCGGCCTGCAAATCGGTAATGATGCCGGTGCAGGGGCTGTTGCCTTCATTTTTTTCCTGCTGTGCTTTTGCAGCGGCCTGCTGTGCCTTGAGCTGTACAATGAGCTTTTGCTGTGCATCGATTTCTGCCGGAGAAGCTGGCTTGAAGCTGACGCTTACGCTGCTTGCTGCCTGCAGCTGTGCGATAGCGCGCTGCAGCTCGTCCTGGGCAGCCTGTGCCTGATTGCGTGAAACTGCGCCCTGCGCCAGCAAACTGTTCATCTTAGCGGCCTTTTGCTGTGCCGCTGCTACGTTGGCCTGCGCCAGAGAGGTGTCAGCAACCGGTGCTGCCGTTGGCGTGCCCTGCTGCATACGTTTTAAATCTGCTTCGGCCTTGGCAACCTGGGTTGCCAGGTCCTTAACCTGCTTATCCAGCTTTGCGTCAACGATAGCAAAAAGCGGCTGGCCCTTGCTGATGCGCTCGCCCTTTTCACTGATAAGACCTATGAGCTTGCCTGCTGTCGGAGCCTTGACTGCATAGGTGGGGATGCTGATTGTGCCTCTGCCAAGACTGTTATCAGCCTTTTGCAGACTGCAACCGCTCAGGCTGAAGGCTGTGAGGCAGACGGCTGCCATACAACATAATATTTTTAATATCTTCATAGTAGATTCCTCGTTTCCTTGAAGTTAAAAGCCTATTGTACTTGTATATTATAGCGTAAGTTTGTGGCATTTGCATGACATTTTGCATAATTAGCTAGCTAAAAATTAAAAAGCTGCTGCCTCCGGCGTGAATGCCGAAAGCAACAGCTTTAATTGTATAGGTCAGATTTTATTTCTCAATCAGTGCCATACCAGCTTCGAGAGCCTTGGTATTAGCTTCTTCGGTTCCTTTCGGAACACGGTTCAGTACAGCCTTGAGAATTGCTTCTTTGGAAACGCATTTGGTGAGTGCAACTACTGCGCCCAGAGCAACGATGTTCGCAAACAGTGTCTTGCCGCAAACAGTGTTGGCAGTATGGGTGATAGGCAGGTCAACGCGTTTGCCGTACTTGCCGGGAACATCAGTTACGAAAAGAGTATCGGTGATAACGATGGTATGCTCATCGCAGTCGGCAATGAATTTGTTGGCAGCCTCCTGGCTCATTACCAGCAGAGTATCTGGGCAGATAACACGGCTGAAATAAATAGGCTCATCACTGATGATAGCTTCGGCCTTGGAGGAGCCGCCGCGGGCTTCCGGGCCGTAGGATTGGGATTGTACAGCCAGCTTGTCGTCTAAGAGGGCAGCTTCGGCTAAAATAATACCAGCAGTGATCAGGCCCTGACCACCGGTACCGGAGAAACGAAAGCTATGTCTCATAATTATTTACCCTCCTGTGCACGTTGAATAATTTGGTCATATGCCTTGGTGTATTCCATAACGTCGTTGTTTTCGTAGAGAACGCCGATGGGGAATTTGCCGGCAGCGATTGCTTCTGCCTTTTTATCTTCATCCATGCGGTCCCAAACAGCCTTCATAACGCCATGGTCACGCTGCCAAGCCATCATCTGAGCAGGTCCGCCCATCTTGTTCTGACGGCCGAAGGAAATCGGGCAAGCGCTGACAGCTTCGATGATAGAGAAGCCTTTGTGAGCAATGCCTTTAGCGATAACATCGACCAGTACGGGAACATGGTAGGTGGTTGCGCGTGCTACATAGGTTGCACCGGCAGCTTTTGCCAGATCGAGCAGATTGAAGCTCGGTTCAACAGTGTAGTACGGAGCGGTGGTTGCTTTGGAATGAATCGGCGTCATCGGAGAATATTGACCGCCGGTCATGCCGTAAATGCTGTTGTTGAAAACAACCAGAGTCAAATCAATATTGCGGCGTGCTGCATGAATCAAGTGGTTGCCGCCGATAGCGGTGCAGTCACCGTCACCGCTGCAAACGATAACATTCAGTGCAGGGTTAGCCATTTTTACACCGGTAGCAATCGGCAGAGCACGGCCATGCAGAGTGTTGGCGGTGTTGAAGTCCAGATAACCGGAGGAACGGCTGG
>OCAM01001539.1_pt1 | contig 10940 bp, 2 predicted proteins | sample 1538281 | NCBI WGS metagenome assembly OCAM01 (sample SAMEA2580273, study PRJEB22360) | human gut metagenome | biome: human gut; feature: human-associated habitat; material: faeces | place: Denmark | collected 2008/2010 | reverse complement strand
GTAAAACTTTGTGTTATGAGAAAACTAATTAGATTAATAAAAATTAGGATTTAATAATACTTTAGGCAATATCCTAAGTATTTATATTTAATCATCTTATTCTACATTTTTCAAGCTTTTTTCATCTTGCTTTTTCGACAAATTATAAAAAAGCTAGTATATTAGCAAATTATATTTAGATTAAGGAAAGGATTTTTGCTTTATAAATACTAGCTTGTAATTGTAAATTAAATTTCAAATCTAATATATGACCTGTCATCATAGCTTTCTTGATTTTTGTAAAATCCCTTTGCATATGCAAATTCTTTATAGCATAATGGATCTACTTCTTTTATGTACCATAAATATTCTTCGGTTTCTTTTAAAGTATTAAAGGGCTTTCTATATCCATCTGAAGTAAATACAATTTCTTTTATATCTTTTGGTACATCAATACATTTTATTAAATTCTTATTTGGTCTATTAAATCCATCAATAACTACATAATCAAATTTGCTATTATTCACTTTATTTCTTATATATGGCTGTTGTTTTTGTAATTCTTTAATAAATTCTTTTGATATATCATTTTCTAGTAATTGTTCTTCTGTATATCCTGTATTTAATAAAAAATCTATTATAATTACTCTCATTTTTGTATAAATCTCGTCAAATTCTAATGGATTTTCAAGTATTGTGTTCCCGTATAAAGCCATGCTGTCCCCTATTAACCATATTTGATTAGCATTTTTGGAATATATTATAATAGATGCTGCTGGCTGGTTTGCTGGGTTATTTAATAAATTTTCGAATAAATTATTTTCTTTATAAAAATTTCGTATATATTCATTCAAAAAATCTACTGCCTGATAGCAATTTAATTTACTGCTTAATTTTGGTATCGCTTCTATTAAAAGATCACGTATAAGCCTTCCCGATTTTTTTCCATTATATCTAAAATCATTGTGAGAGGTTACACCATCTATTAATGCAATAAAGTTTTCTGTTACACATATTCCGTCTTCACAAAGTTCTTCTTTGTTAAATTTTCCTTTTACAAATTTTTCTACAACTTTCATGTTTTCTCCATTTATTTAAGGTTAAACTTTTATATTAATTATATATATCTGATTTTGATTTATCAACTTTTTAATAAGATTTTACACCTATATTTTTTTCTTAGTTAAAAATATTAAAGAGGGTATCCTAATAAAATTGATCCCTCTTTTTACACACACTTAATTTAATCTCTTTTCTTTATTGCAAATAATATTATTACTACTCCTATTATGCTTAATGCTATCCACACTATTCCCATTTTCGTATTTTTAGCTTCTCCTTCGCTTGCATAATACTCTTTTAAATTATTTGCTTCTATTTTTTCGTTTTCGCTTATCACCTCCTGCTTTTTCGTATCTAATAACTCTTCTTCTTGGTATATTTGGTATTCATCTTTTTCTATATTGTATATGCTTATATATCTTCTCTCTTTTAAAGAGTTATTAGTTTCGTTATTTTCGTCATTCGCAACATTTTCAATGTGATTAGAATTATTCTGCTTTTTTATTGCCTCTTCTATTGACGTTTTTTCTAATTTATTTCGTAATTTTTTACCATCTTCATATTCATTCATTATCTCTTTTGATATCTTATTAGACGAACTATCTCCTATTTTCGAAATTTTTTCTTTCAAATATTCGAACAAACTTACTGTTTCTGAATTCACCTCACTTGCAGATATAGTTTCTCCTGTCTGGTAGTTAAATTTAAGTTTATCTCCATTTTTATATATTACTTCTACCTCATGAGAATTGTTGTTTAAGTTATTTCCTATACTTTCTATATCTGAATTGGCAAAGTTTTCTGGATATTCTATTGGTTCTTTTAAGTCATATATCTTTCCATCTGAACCTAATACAGTTTCATATTCTTTTCCGTTGTAATTGTCAAGTATTATATTATTAGTTACTGGTGCAACCCCTTTAGAGTTTAAATTTTGACCACTACTTAATATACTTGGTATCGCATATAAATTATTATCTTTTACATATAACTTGACATTTCTTGTAGCTTTGCTTCCATCTGTTGCAGTTATTATAGAATATGTATTATATGTTTTTATTTCTTTATTATCGTATTCAAAAGTTCCTTCAAGTTCTTCTTTTAATATTTCAGTTTCTAAACTATTTGACTCAACCTTATTTCCAATTATATGTTCTGAATCTATTGGCAAATCTACCCCCTCTTGATTAGATAAATTATTATCTTTTATCGTTGGATACTTACTATTTACTAATCTTGTAAAATCCCATTGGGTTGTATTCCATCCTAATTTCGAAGTATAAGTTGATTGTTGTTTTAATTCTGCCTCTACTAAATATTTATCTTGCGGTATAAAAACTTCATTTTTTACATTTGGATTTTCTCCATTAATACTAGAGTATTTATAATAATAAGTATGTTTCATAAATTGATTTTGATTTGACATTCCTCCAACACCTAAAGAAATTGTCGTTTGCTCATTACTCTCTAGTTTAGCCTCTACAAAATTTCTGTAATAGCAATCTACATCTGTATATAGTATCTCAGAAGTATCTCCTATTATCCCACCAATATTGTTTTGACCTGATATCATTCCGCCTGCATAATAGTTATAACATATAGTAGATTTATTGTTTAGATTTGTCATATTAGTATTGTCTAAATATCCAACAATTCCTCCAGCACAACCATTTTTTGCAGTAATTTTAGTATTGTTATAATTGTTTGAAACTGTTCCCTCTTTTAATAAACCAACAATTCCTCCTACATTTTTTTTTCCTATTATTTCTAAATTAACTGCATAATTAAATCTTATAGAACCCCCTTGTCCATTAAATTTACCTACAAAAGCCCCTACATTATTAGCTTCTGTATTTATTTTACCATCTGTTATATTGGTTTGATTAATATTTATTCTATTAGAACAATCTCCTATTATCCCTCCTATGTTTTCTTCTCCACTAACTAAACTCTCTATATGTATATCATTTAAACTACTTTTGGTTACATTAGAGCCAGAACCTACAATACCACCGATATTACTTCCCATTGACCTTATTTTTGCTTGATTAACCACAACTTTTTCTATGCTTCCTGCTCCATTACCTTTTATTCCACCTAAATAACTGTTACCTATTATATTAACATCATTAATTGTATTATTTGAAATATTAGATGTGCCAAGGCCTACTATCCCTCCAATATAATTAGCTCCTTCTAATGCAATATCATCTGCTTTTATATTCAATAGATGTCCTGTCGTCTCTATACGACCAATAACTCCTCCAACTTCATCTAATTTTGATTTAATATATATATCTTCTAATGTAATAGTATTTATAGTTGAATTCTTATCTCTTCCTATAAAAGCTCCTATTTCACTATTTCCTGAATGCTTTATATGCTTTAATGTAATATTACTGTGTTCACAATTCCCATAAGCTCTTCCTATAAATCCTATTTGACTTCCACCTGCCGAATTAATTGTTATATTTTCGGCTTCAATATTTGTTATTTTTCCTGAGCTTATCCCTATTACACCTATATTACTATAGTTTGTATTTTCAATAGTTATATTTTCAAATCTTATATTTCTTAATTCAGTTTTTAGTTGAGATATCAGTCCATCGTATTCTTTATTTATCTTTATATTTAAATTCCTCAGTGTATGCATTGTATTATCAGAAACTAATCTATTTATTTGTAAACTAGTATTTATGTCTTTTATTCCTGAGAAATCTATATCGTCCATAAGCTTATAGTTCTCGTTTCCATATTTATCTATTGTCTGCCAATCATTTAAATTATATATTTCTTTATGGAAACTCAAACTTATCTTTATAGGTTCTTCTATTGTATATACTTCATTATTTTGTATATATTTTATTTCACTTATTTTATAATTGTCATAATATTTTATAGGAATTGCTCTTAAATTAATATATGACATTGTTCCATTGTTTATTATATTCAAATCTTCAACTTCAATATTTTCAATCTGGATTTTACTTATTTGTATATCAGTTTGTTTTTGTAACTCTAATCTAATTTGAGCTTTATTCTCACTATTTTTTTCTATCTCTATATTATTTATTATTATTTTATTATTTTCTTCTAAATAACTATCTTTTTGATTTGGTAATAAATCTTTTCCGTCAGTATCAAATAATTTTGGTAAAACTAATTCTGTAAGTTTAGATGTGTCATATGCATTAAAACCTAAATTATGGTAAGTTTTACTATTCAAAATTTGCTCATAGCTTAATAAATTTGCTCCTCTGTATTCTTGTTCTATATATCCATTTAATCTTTGATCTTTATATGCATAATTATCCATATTATCTATGTTGGTTCCAATAGCTCTACTTAAAGTATTTTGTACAGAGCTATAAATATCACCTATGGCAATGTTATCTATTACTGTAGCTGGAGTCCAATCAACATTTCCTATTATTCCTCCTACCGTCTTACCTGATGTATCTATGTCAACTTTACTATAGCATTTTTCTATAATTCCTTTTCCAAATGATTTTCCAACTATTCCTCCTACATTTTCTGCATCTGTATCTATTTTTCCTATAGCATAGCAATTTTGTATAGATCCACCTCCGGATAAATTCCCCATTATACCACCAATACAGGTTTCATTAATTACGTTTTTAATTATTATATCAAAATTTTGAACATAACAATTTTTTAAAATAAATGCTTGTTCATTTGTCATACTAGATATAATTCCTCCAGCATATCTACTTTTTGCTGATGCTGTACTAGTAATTTTCAAATTATTGACTGTGCAATTTTCTATATGTCCACTTTGGCTTCCAGATGATATTGTTCCTATTTGCATATCTCCTTTTCCGGTTGCTGTAATCTCTACATTAATAAAATTCAATCTATCAACAGTTCCTCCATTCAATTGGCTTATAAAACCAACAAAGTAAGATTCTGCATTTTTAATTTTTAAATTTTGTACATTTAAATTTTCGATTTTTCCAGTAACAGTACTAAACAAGGTTCCATTTTTAGTTAATGTTATATTGTTTAATGTATGTCCATTTCCATCTAAAATTCCTGTATATTTATTTGTAACACATATTTCTCTTCCAGCGTTTCTAAAGTCTAAATCACTCATAATTTTATAGTTTTCTTTTGGTGAATTATTTATTTGTATCCAATCACTTAATGTATAAATTTCCTTGTATAAATCTACAAATATTCTCCTTTCATTTGCTTTAAAATATCTTGTGTACTCTGCATCAAAAGCTCCTTTGCTTGTTATGCTTAGTACATCATATTCAGATGTATATATAGTAGGATTCTTAAGAATTGCTATCACTTCTGACTTTCCTTCATAGTATTTTTGTGATACTATTTCACATTCTATATTTTCCATCTTGATATTTGTTATATTTTCTGCTGGTGGATTATTAACACTAAATTTTACTTTTACAGTAATATTATTGTTTTCTGTAACTTCTGTTGATAGTATATCTGGTAAATCTGAATCTTCAACTTCTGGCAATTCTACGTATTCTTGTGGAGGCATACAATCTGGCATTTTTAATTGAGGATAATATCCTTGTGTAACTGTATTTTCTATATCAAAAGCATTATGCATATTTAATATTTGTTTTTGAAAATTTTTGTCATGTAAAGCTAGTGGTGTTGTTTTTATATTGTATGAATTATTTTTTATATCTCCAGCAAAGTAATAAATATTTTCTGCAATTGCTGCATTATAACTGTTACCTATTCCCGGTCCATTCATTGAAATGTTTTTTTCTCCACTTTCATATGTATAGCAATTTCTTACTATTGATCGATCTCTATTTAACCCCACAATATTTCCAACTGTTCCATCCTTTTTTTCTTCTATAAAATTTACTTTAATAGTTGCATAAACATTTTCTACAACACCATCATCATTATTCGCACTTACTATTCCTCCCACATTTTTATTAGAAGTAGCTTTATTTGTTATATATATATCTTGTCCATATATGTAACCATTTTTTACGATACCCCAATTATCTAGACATGCTGTTCCTATGTTTACATCTCCATATAACGGTGCTTCTAGTTTTATATAAAAATTATTTATTGTACCAAAATTTTCAATAGCTATTAGCCCTATCTCTGTATTTTCTTTTCGACTACATTGTTTTACTTGTATCTGTATATTATTTAAAACTCCATAATTATTATAAACTATAGCTCCCACAATACTTTTTTCAATTTCATTATTTATATATAATTCTACTACTATATTTTCTATTACTGCATTTTTACTCGTTTTACAAATAATTAGCTGATTTGTGTTTTTTAAATCTTTAATTACTCTATGTCCATTAAAATCTATTTTTCCTTCAAATGGCATATTATCGGATCCAAATCTATATTGGCTATTTATTCCTCCTCTTAAATCTATATCTCCTAACACTATGTAATTTCCTCTTTGTTGTATCTCTAAGAAATCTTCTTTGTTGAAAATTCCTTTTATTTCTTCTGTTTCTTTTGTATCATATTCTAAACTTGATAGCACATACTCTCTTTCTTTCATCTTTATTGTTAATTCTACTTTGTATTGTCTTCCTGATTGTACTTCATACGTTTTTATTGCATTTGTTATAACATTTTCTTCTGGAATTTCTTCGTATCTATTAGTTTGTACTAAATTGTTATCTTCATAAATTTTTATATAGTAGTCATTTGTTGTTATTTCGTCTCTTTTGTCCTCTAAATTTATGCTATAATTACTTTGTAAGTTATATTTAAATTCTTCGTAATTTGTTTTCTTGTTTCCTAACTCTATTTGAAGTTCTTTTACTTCTATTCCGTTTCCGCCTTCTATATAAAGTCCTAAGTATCCTGTATTATCTACTACTAATGTATATTTGTAGTCATTCCATTCTTCTGTTAAATTTTGTATTAGAATTCTATTCTTATCTATTTTACTATTTTGAATGTATGCTGTTTGACTTCCACTCACTGCTTTTGCCTTAAAGCTCATTGTTACTTCTTGCCCTGCATATTCTCTTAAATCATATACTGCTCTTCTATAGTTTCCATGTCCTCCTAATGTTAATATTTCTGTTTCTTCGTTATATTCTTTTCCATAATAGTCATTTGTATAAAAATTAGGGTATACATACCATTTTATTTCTGAACTAATATCTACCAAGTTTTTTCCGGTTGCTTTTTTAGTTAATTCTGTTAGTCCTACACTTCCACTTATTCCTGGTTCTGTTACTATTTCTATTTCTTTTATTAAATAATTTATTTTGTATGTTTTGTCCGTACTCCCTTCATTATATTGGTCTGCATAAAAGCTTAATTTATATGTTTTGTTTTCTTCTAATTTTTCATATGTTTTTCTTAACCAATCTTTATTTGTTTCTATCTCCTGTAAATCTATTAAATTGCTTTTTTCGTCTCTTAATTCCATTCTTACTTTGTTATTTAATACAGAGTTATCTTCGTCTTCTACTCTTACATCTAAATCTATTAAATTTCCTGTTACAAATTGATTTTTTATTTCTACTTTTGCTGGTATTTTTAATGTTGTAAATTCTTTGTATATGTATGTTACTGGTACTTCTTCTTTTGTATTTCCTAATTCTACATTTCCTGTTATTTCTATTGTGTATTTTGTATTTGATTTTAAGTTCTCGTAATTTATTTCTTTTGTTTCTCCTAGTTGTAATTTTTCTATTTCTTCTTTTGTTAATGTATTTGTGTATACTACTTTTTTGTTTTTATGCTCTTTGCTTCCAGTTTCATCATTATTCCCTTCTTCATTTACATCAACCTCAAAATCTTGTGACACTTCTACTATCTTTATTGTTAGCTCATTTAATATTTGTATTAATCTTTTGTCTGTTTTATCCTCATCTATTCTATAACTTATCTTTGCATTTTGACTTGTTAGTTCTTTATTTTCTACTATCATTTCTAATGATCCTAATGTTGATATTGGTTTTGTAGCAAATACTAAGTTTCCTATTTCTACATCTTTTTGTATTCCTTTATTATCACTTAAATCATAGTCTGCATAAACTTTTATTTTATAATATTGGTTTTGGTCTAAATCTTCTAATTTTATCTCTTTTTCATGTTCAGATAATCTCTCTTCTTTTAGCTTTTCTCCATTTGGTCTTGTTATTATGTATTTATAATTTTCTAATTTTACATTATCTTTGTTTGTAAGTTTAACTCCTAAAGTTACACTTACTATGTCTTGTTCTTTTATCTTTACTGTTACTTTTGGCTCCTGTTTTGATGTTCTTGTCTTTCCCTTGTTATTTTCTACTTTTAGTTCTTTTCCATTTTTATCATAAAATTTTATTGCATATTCTATTTTTGTATTAGATTTTAATCCTTCTGAACATTCTATTGTTACTTCTTTTCCTTCTAGTAATTCATTTACTTTATTGTTCTTTAATACTGTTTTTATATTTCCTGTTTCTAATTCTATTTGGTTTATTCCTTTTATTGCTTCATTTTGTAAGTCAGATATTATTTTTACATTTTTTATTTGTATTTTATTACTATATATTTCTCCTTCTTCTTTGCTTAGTTCTATTGTTCCTAGTGCCTCATATCCTTTTGTTTTAATTGTTCCTTTGTAAAATGTATTTTCTACTTTTTTATTTTCTGCATTTAAATAAATATATTTTCCTATTATTTCGTATTCTGTCTCTGGTACTAATCCTGTTATTTGTATTTCTCCTGAATTTTTAAACACTCTTCTTAAATATATTTTTCCATCTTTATATATTTCGAATGTTGGCGCTTCTATTATTCTTGCTTTTGGGTCTTTTATGGTTAAGTTGCTTTTTGCTGTATATACTTCTGCTTTAAAGTCTTCTACTGTTACTTCTGGTTTTATGTATTCTGCATTTGTTTGTTCTTCTAATTGCTGTTGGTCTTGTGGGGCGTTTGGCTTGTTTTCGTCTTTTTCTGCTTTGTCTTCTCTTTTATCGTCACTTGTGTCTTCTTCTATAATTTCTTCTTTTTCTACAGTATCTTTCGCATTTTCTATTACTCCTAAACGTGTTAATAACTCTTCGTAATTATATTCTTTGTCCTCTTTGTTAGTATTCTCTTTATTTTGTTCATTTTGAATATTTTGCGCATTTGTATCTACAGCATCACTCTCAACGTTTTTTATTGTTACCTGTGAATTATAATCTACATCATTTATCTCGTTAAACACTAAAATATTATTGCTTACAGTATAATATCTAATAGCATTTTCTTCAAATACTATTAAGCTATTTACTGGCAATACATATTTGTTTGCTGTTGTTATTATTTTTATCTCTTTTAAATTTACGTATATTCCTTCTGTTGTCTTTGCAAATATATATTCTTTGCTATCTGCCCTTTCTAAGCTATTTCCGTTATATACTTTTCCATCTGTTATACTTATGTTTGGATATCCTACTATTTGTTCAAAGTTTTTGCTTATTAATGTTATATTTTGGCTTAAATTATATATTGTATTTTTATCATTTATATATATTGGATAGTTTAAGTCTATTTCTGTTTTTTCTTTATTTCCTATAAAATATTGGCCTAATTTTTTGAATATTGTGCCTTGTTCCTCTATTTTTGCTAGGTCTATATTCTTGTCTTCGTTGCTAATCGAACCACTATTTTCACTGTTTTGTGAATTATCTTCTTTGTTATTTTGTGATTCGCCCTCTCCTCTGTCATTATTATTCCCAGATCCAAGTAAATTCTCTGTTATTTCTTTTCCACTTACTGCATATCCTTCATATTTAAAGTTCATTATTGGACTATATTTTAAGAATATGAAATCTATTAAACTTATTATTGTTATTATCGCTACTAAACCTATTATTAAAAATTGTGGTTTTATTTCTAGGTTACTAAGTTTTGTTTTTAGTCCTTTACTTATTTTTTTCTTGCTTTTTCCATTCTCTCGCTTAATGCCATTATTATCGTACTTCTTGTTTCTATTATTTTTATTAAATCCCTTCATTACGCTACACCTCCTTGTATTTCTACTTTATTTAGTAATTTCAAGTTAGTGAGCTCCGTTATGAAATTTATTTTTAAACAACAAGAAAAACACATTACTAGAATTTCTAAGCAATAGTAATTGCAAAGAAATTCTTTGTAATTTGCATAATCTTGTTGTAATAGAAATATTCTCTCTAACATTATTTTTAGTGCACGAAAAAAACAGGCTATTTCTAGCACCACATTTTTTCCTAAATATAGTACTACACATAACCTGTTTTTCACGCCAAATAGAGTAGCCTCGTTTGCTACCCTTTTTATTTTTCTAAACGTACTTGTGTGTGTGTGTGTGTGTGTGTACAGCGCCAAGGCTTACACGGTTCGCTTCGTTTTGCATTTCTTTACCCTCGCTTTTTACTGTTTACATTTAACTCGAAAATCCGAACAATTTTAAAAATGGGAATATTCGCAATTTTCTTGCTTAATTAATTTTTCACTTCTTAATATTTAATAAAACTAATTTCTTAGTAGATATTTCTCTTTTCCTCTATTCTATCTTATATAACTTAGCTTTAATTGTAAATATAAGTTACCCTCACAACGCACACAAAAAAAGCTGTACCTTTTACGCACAGCTTCTTTCCAGTTTGTTATTTACATTTTTATAACATTTTAGTTTTCTATTATTTTATCTCATATTCTACTTCGCTTTTTAACTTTTCTTTTATATTTTCTATTTCTTCTAAAGTTAAATTTGTTACTTCTTCTATAGTTGCTTCTTCAATTCCTTTTTTTAGCATCTTTATTGCAACTTCCTCTTTTCCTTTCTTTAATCCTCTCTTTTCTCCTTCTTTCATTCCTTTTTCTATACCCGCTTCTTCTGCAGAATGCATACCACTATTCCAATCTCTTTCCCATTTCTCTCTTAA
>OCAM01001531.1_pt1 | contig 11011 bp, 8 predicted proteins | sample 1538281 | NCBI WGS metagenome assembly OCAM01 (sample SAMEA2580273, study PRJEB22360) | human gut metagenome | biome: human gut; feature: human-associated habitat; material: faeces | place: Denmark | collected 2008/2010 | reverse complement strand
GGCAGCATCCACAGCCGCCTGTTCTGCGATATCCTTTGGTAAACTTGGCGCACCATCGGAAAAGACAATGCTATAACAGTTATTAGAAGAAGGAGTATTGTCAATTTGCTTTTTTGCCATCGTTAATCCATCTGCCATATTGGTTCCTTGATATGGTGTACCAGAGCATTTTAATATCGTCTGCAACAATTCTTCTTTATTTTTTCCAACATTAACAAATCCCTTTGTTACATCTGTAGCATTATTGCCAAATGTGATAATAGATACATTGCTATCCGCATTCATCCCTTTCACAAAACTTGATACTGCATCTATTAGAACACTGGAACGATCACAATACACTACGGGATATTTAGCAACGATCTCATTTGTCAGCGTTTTTGCACCACTGGTACTAACCGTCCCATTCTTCTTAATGTCGATGTATTTCCATTCCTCACTGGTATTGTCATAAAATAAAAGTGTATTATTATCTGTACTGATAACCCCATAAACATTTCCATTTTGATAAAAATGTGATGCTAAACACTCTTTAATCTGTTTCGTATATTCCGCTTCATTATCAAATGCGGTAAAAGTTATTCCCTGAGAATATTGTATATCCTGTGTCAATTTATATGGTTTGGTAAAATAAATGGCCTTTTTATTTAATTTGTTTACATCATTAAGTGTATGGAGAGGAGTTGCGGCATCTGTCGATAACATACTTCCTGAAGTATCTAAAACAAATTGGACATCCATGTTTTCTACCGTCGTTACCTCATTATTTTTATATCCTGCGCTTAAATGAATATTATATGTACGCTTCTCCCAATCGACAATCGTCGATGTCTTATTGTGTTCAACTAAATCATCAATGTCCAATCGTTTGTTTTTATACGTTATCATCGTTGGTAAGGTTTCGCTAGCGACAAATACCGTTGATTTTTTATCAGATGAAACCTTAAAGTTCTCATCATTCATTTTTATGCTAGTTTCATATCGCGCACCGCTTAATTGCTTGATATATACCTCTTGGCCACTGAATTTCGTAACATCAATTTGAAGTTCTCGTCCAACTTTCGCCCGCAAGATTCCATCATCTAACGTCGTCAAGGAAGTAGCTTTACCATCAATGATCAAATCATATGAAAGCATTTGTTTGATAGGCTCATTTGTATGCGCATCGAACAATTGATATTTATAGGTCTTTTTCAATTCTGTCTCTTGTTCTGCAGCACTCAATCCTGTAGGGTCTAACGCATTTTTTAAAATTAATGTTTTCTTGCTTGGATTCTTAGGTTTTACATATATATCAATGAAATCAGCGCCTTTATTATCTCCTGTAAGGTGCAGCGTTACCTTCCCTTCATTTACAGGAAGTAATGTTCCATTTGCAACCGTATTTTTATCATAGTTCATAAACCCAAGTTTCTTTGTTACAACTTTTTCGATTTCATATGTATTGCTCAATAGTCCCATTTCTAAAGGTATTTGCATATTATACGTATTGAATCGATAAAAACTACCATTGTTTGCAGGATACGTTTTTGTATCTTCCAAGCCATATACATGAATCTTGATTGAATTCGCAAATCCATAAGCATATATTGTGTAAGGATAATTACGCATTTCTATCTGCAGTGTCTCGATATCTCCGATGGGATCGGTGACTCTTGGCATTGGCGTTCTTAAAACATAGGTACTAAAATGTGTTGTTTCAAATGAAAGCGAACCATCCTTAGCCTGTATGGCCTTCATATTTTCAACGTTCTTATGATCAGGATCAACATGATAGACATCGACCTCTTGTGTTTGTTCGATATTCACAAAAGAAACCTTTACTTCTCCCGCCGGCTGTATGATATTTCCTTTATCATCTTTTAAGGTGATATCATATGCTTGAATTTCGCTTTCTTCTTGCAAAACAGTTTCTAAAACCGTATTCACTTTCACAAGCTCTGCTTTTGGCAACTCTTCAACCAGCACCTTTTTACCATTTGCCAACGTCACACTGTCTCCTTGAACGACAACTTTTACACCATTATGTATTTCTGATGTCAGTGTTACAGGCACCATCTGATCTTCCATTTCTTTTTCTTCTGAAACCGGCGTTACTTCCTTTGCCGCTTCTTTTGTATTTTCAGAAAGCACGGTTTTATCATCTGAGGTTTCTTCTGTTGCATCCGTTTGATCATTTACCGTCTCTTCCACAACCTGGGCCATTGCTTCATTGGCAAACAAAAATCCTTCACGATTGCAAAAGGCACTTAATATCATGACACAACTCATACATATTGCGAAAGAGCACAACAGTTTCTTTTTCATATATTACATCCTCCTTGCCATTCTTTACTATATATTTTACAAATATGGATATGATACTTTCTTACGCTATCATATTATCAAAACAAAGTCACAGAGCGGTCACATATGAAAGAGTGTTATGATATAACATACGAAAATCAGATGGCTGGCATCTGATTTCGGGAGGTATCTTAACTAAGTTCTAATTCTTTTACTTCACAAAGCAACTTCACTTTACAAGTTGGATCATAGATATGAAAATTCTCATTAATACGATTCATGACCATAATGCCGGTATCATAATTACATGTAGGCAATAGGACAATAAACTGGGTCATGCTAAATCGTGATATTACATCGCCACTACGCAAAGAAATGCTTAAAATATGCTGCAAGTTTTTCATTGCGCGATCAATTAAATTTAAATACATCTTACTTCCTTTAGGAATGTTGAGCATTGGTTTCACCGTAATCAAACCGCAATAAACAGAAATACCTAACCTTTTCGCCTGACGCGCTTGTAAGCTATAAATATTTTGGAATACGCCATACTCACAATAATACGCACCATTGGGAGAGCCTTCTGCTTGGATGTTGCTTTGAATCTTTTGCAAATCCAGCTCCTGTTCCTTTTGGTCTTTCAACATCTCCTGATAAAGATTTTTTAATTCATTATCCGGTTGTATACCTAACTGTGAATAAAGCAAATCTACCGTCTGTTTGTAGTGATGCATCGCCAATTTCTTCTTACCTTGACAAAGATAAGACTTAATTAGGTAATAATGAATCTTTTCATCTAATGTTTCAAATTTCAATGCCCGATTACATAGTTTTTCAATCGTGTCATATAAATGCTCTTCATCATAAATAGCGGACAAATCTTTAATAATGGAATGATACAACGATTGAAAATATGTTGCTGATGTAAGAATCACATGATCGCCGCTTAATTTAGGCAAAAAAGGGCCCCGATATATATTCACACAGCGCTCTAGATACTCCTTTTTTTCATCTCTGTCTTTTGCTGCCTTAGCTTCATGAAAAGAAGCTTCAAAAATTTCAAAATCTAATTCACACAAGATATCCGGATTCCATCCATAAGCCCCGCGTTTGGTAACGATAAAGTCATCTCTTTTTAAAGTATCTTTGAGCGTAACTCTTAAACGATATACTAAATTTTTCAGCGCTCCGATTGGATTGTTACTTTCTCCTTTTTGCCAAAGAAAGTCACATAACTCACTACCCTCAATAATTCGTGTATGATTCATCAAAAAATATACCAGCAATTTCGCAATCTTGTCCGAATGAAAATCATGACTGCTGACAAGATTTTGTCGATAACGAAGTACCAAATCCTCAAACATTTGTACTTTCACGACCTCTGTTTCAGGCATACCCATAATCATCCTTCTTTCATACTCCTAGCATCTGAATCCTTTTTCCATCTCGTAATATTTTATCATATATTCGTCATATTTTGAAAAAATATCGATAACTTTTTTAATATCTCTTTTCACGTTTTTAATCTTACCCATTAATTTTTTTTAATCTTGTGCGAAATCACCTCATTTAGCTAAAAATGTTTTCTTTTTGGATATAATATGAAATCAATTGTATGAAAGAAAAAGATTTTGACAACTTGTGAATTGTAAGAAATACTTCATAAGTAATTACAAGGATTATGGTATAATTTGCTTACAAATTTGATGAGGAGGACAACTATGAAATTAGGGGAAAGTATTCGCAATACGAAAAAAACCATCACGAGTATTCTTTTTTTAATGCTCATCATCGCATTGATATTCTTTGCGGGAATGAAATTTGCCGACCGTAACAGTGAACCTGAAATATCATCAACCGCGCTTGCCCAGCAACTGCAAGAGGTCAATGAACTAGCTGTTTTAGATTATAATTATACGAAAGTAGGAAAATTCGAGAATTCGTTAAAACTGAATGGCTGGAGCATTCCACTTACTAAGAAAAGCTTTTTATTAACGTACGCAGGTAGAATACAGGCCGGTGTTGATATGAGCGCTATGGAAGTAAATGTGAAAGGCAAGAAAATTCTTGTAACACTTCCCGAAGTTCGCATTCTCAATAATGTTTTAGATGAAAAAAGTATCGAAGTCTATGATGAAACTAAAAATATTTTCAATCGTATCAACGATTATAAAACCTTTGCTACTAAACAAAAAGAGCGTGTTGAAGATGAAGCTATTGAAAATGGCTTATTGAGCGAGGCTGCCACCAAGGCCCAATCCACAATTCGTAAGTTCTTACAAATGATTCCGGAAATTAAAGATGATTATACCATTGAAGTTACCTTTAAAAAATAAAACGCGTTTTCCTATATTGCTAAAAAGGAGCCGAACAAGATGACACATCTTATTGACTCCTTTTTTCTATTACACTGTACCATATGCAACATCTAAAGCTTGTTTAATATCTTGTATCAACGTATCGGGATGTTCTAATCCGGCATACATGCGAACGTGTGTTAATTTTAAGCCACGTTTTACTATATCCTCTTGATTTTTCCCTTTATATACCGGCAATGCCAAACTTTCAAAACCACCCCAGCTTACACCTAATGTAAATACCTGCAACGCATTTACGAATGTCTTTAATTTTTCTAAATCATCATCTGCTAAATCGATTGCAAATAAACTTCCATATCCGGTTAAATATTTATCCGCCAACGCTTTTTGTTTCGCATCTCCGCAATATGGATGATGAATTTTCTCAATGCGCTTATCCTCGCGTAAAGCATCAATTACCTTTTGTATCGTTTCATGCACATTGCGCATACGTACAGGCAATGTACGCAAACCACGCAGGGCTAAGAAAGCATTCATTGGACTGCATGTTGCCCCCAGATATAAATATCCTTTTTCTTCAATTTGCGAAATGATTTCTTTCCGGCTGATAATCGCCCCACAGACAATATCGGAATGTCCGCCAACATATTTTGAACATGAATGAATCACCACATCAATGCCATGATCTAAGGGATGCTGATAAAGCGGTGATGCCCATGTATTATCAATTACGGTGACGATTTCTTTAGTTTTTGCAAAAGCAGCTAATTTCTGTAAATCAATCATTTCAAATTTTTGACTGGATGGACTTTCAAAGTAAATCATGCGGGTATGTTCTTGTACACGCTTTATAATCTCATCTACATCCGTTGTATTCACAACCTCACAACTTACGCCATACTTTTCAAAATAGCGTACCAATGACACGGTTGCCCCATACACCGTATTAACAAGCAACACATGATCTTGGGCTTTGAGCAATGTGATAATGGCAGCTGAAATGGCACCCATTCCTGATGCGAATACTTTACAGCGTTCCCCATGTTCCAAGACTGCCAGTTTTTCTTCCAACAATCCTACCGTTGGATTTGTGCCTCTGGTATATACATAAGAATCAAATTCATTGCTGCAGCCATAGGCAAAATCTTCAAAGTCTTCAAAGAAGAAAGAAGAAGTCATCACAATTTCCGGAGCCATTGCATGATATTGACGCTGACGCTTTTCTACTTCATTACATATATTTTCTATATATTCCATACTCTTACGCCCCTTCGATACGATACATGCGTTCATGCAGATGAATAAATTTTTCAGCTAAGATCTGCACGGTTTCTGCTGCCATCATCTGATCTTCTGCATGAATCAAAAGCAAGCGAATATCGATTTTTTCCTGATTGGCTTCTTTGGTAATGAGCTGCGCATGAATACGATGTCCCTCATGAAAACAAGAATCCCCTTCTGCCATCAAGGCTTTGGCTTTATCGTAATCATCTTGCTCTGCAGCTCCTATGGCTTCCATATAACAACTTTTCGCACTTCCGGCAAAACTGATGATTTGAAAACAGACGGCTTCAATTCCTTCCATATTAGCCAATCTCCTTTTTCACAACTTCCAGCACACCTTTGCCATCCATCATGCCATACATTGCCATATCGATGGTCATGACCTTACAGCTCGCCTCTTGTTTAACCTTTGCTTCCTGGAAACGAATCTGCGGTCCTAACAGGATGATATCTGCACTATCTTTTACTTGATTTAATTCATTGATTGAATAAGCATGAATATCACATGCATACTCCATCTGCGCAGCCGCCTTTTCCATAGCTTTTACTAAGATGCTTGTAGATGCTCCCTGAGAACATAATAAGACGATTTTTTTCATTTATGCCAACTCCTTTTTCTCTGCTTCTTCTTTTTCTGCTTCTTCTTTGATAAACTGATGATCTAACGCTTTGGTAAATGGCATGTAAATCAATACAGTCAATGCAACGATAACGATCTGTACAACTGCACCTTGCCATCCGCAAACTAAGAAACCACTGAATAAGAATGGTGTTGCCCATGGTGCCTGCACATTAGTAAATAATGGCATAAATCCGATATTCATAGCTAGATAGACAATCAGACAAGATAAGACCGGTGTAAGAATCATCGGAATCAGCATAAGGGGACTAAATACGGTTGGCGTGGCAAAAGTAACCGGTTCAGAAATATTGAATAAGGATGGTACAAAGGCCACTTTACTTACCGCCTTCATACGTTTACTGCGTGCGGCAATTAACATAGAAATTGTTAAACCGATCATCATACCGGCACCGCCAATTGTTAAGAATTGATCCAACATTTGTACCGTACCATAACTTCCGGTTGCACTTGTCAGATTTCCGGCATCTGCCAATACTTGATTGCTTGCAGCATTGGCATACAATAATGGATAAATCAAAGAGTTGATAACAGTAGGATGAATACCTGCCCACCATAATAAACCATTTAACAAGGCTACGATTACCATGGCCCATGGCTGTGAGATGATGACCTGCAATGGCAGCTGAATCAAGCTGAAGATAGCTTCCGGTAAGGATCCGGAAATAACCATACAAACACCATTGATGATCAGCATGACAGAAACAATCAATACGCCTGGAATTAATGCAGTAAACGCATTGATTACCATGGTTGGTACACTATCCGGCATTTTGATGGTCGCATTCTTTTTAATACAGAAACGGAAGATTTCCACCGTGATAAACGATGTGATAATAGCAGTCAGAATACCTTTTGTACCTAACCAGTCAAATTGCAAGATTCTTGTCGCAACTTCACCGGATTCTAAGGTTAATGTTTTCGGTGATACGACAACATAAGATACCAGCCCTAACACGGTGACCGTTAGTTTATCAAGTTCATAACTTTCAGATAATTTGTAAGATAAGGTACCAGCTAATAATAACCCCATTAAATTAAAGGTTGCACGATATGCTGGAGAAATAAAATCTGCCCAGTTTTCTCCAAAGATACCATTCATGAATTCCGCATAACCTGGAATTGGAAAGTCAGTAATCAACATGAATACCGTACCAATGATTGTTAACGGCATCAGTGCAAAGAAAGCACTTCGAAAAGCTTGGAAATATCGTGTATTTGTAATGACAGCTACTTTAGGGGTCAGCCATCCTTCTACCCATTTCAAAATCATATAATTTACCTCCATATGAGTTGTTAAGCGCTTCCAACTGCCTAATTTATACAATGGATATAACAAATTGTAAATAGGGTTGACAGTTTCTGTAAATTTGTTACTTTTTTTCTTATAGGATTCGTTTTAATTGCGTAATTTTGTTACGCAACCTACAATACATTCTGCTATTATACCAACATTCATGGTATAATATGAAAACGATCACGATACATATACATATTATGAAGAAAAGCGGAGGTCCCTATGAATTTATATGAGGAATTAAGAAAAAAAGATAGTTTCTCCAGTGTTGAAAAAGATGTAGCAGACTATATTGTAGAGAATGGGGAATCCATTTTGGATATGCCGATACAGCAGCTTGCAGCAAATACCTTTACTTCTACCACTACCATCATCCGCTTATGCAAAAAACTAGGCTTTAAAGGCTTTCGGGAGTTTAAGATTCGATATTCGAAAGATCTGTTATCATATATGAACAGAGATACTCATGTAGATGTCAATTCTCCCTTTTCAGAAGGCGATTCTGCTGCCAGCATTGCTCAAAAAATCGCTTTGCTGACAAAAGATACCATCGCCTCAACACAAGCTACTTTAGATATGGATATTTTGCATCAAGTGGTGCAGCAACTTTTGAAAGCACGTAATATTTTAGCTATTGGAGTCAGTGACAGTTTTGTCCGCATCATCGATTTCCAAAATAAAATGCTGAAGATCAACATGTTTGTTAAAATTTCATATCTTCAACCCGATCAAGCTTATTTATGCACCCATGCTACCAGTGAAGATGTGGCTTTGTTGATTTCTTATAGTGGCAGAACGGCTGAAGTTATCAATGAAGCACGTATCTTAAAACAAGGTTGTGTGAAAACCATTGCCATTACCTCGAATGCAGCAAGCCCTTTAGCCCAATTGTGTGATACATTGATCATGCTGCCAAATGAGGAAGATATTCAAATAGCGACCTATTCCTTTTCCTCACAGCTTGCAATCGAATATGTTTTAAATGTCATCTATTCTTGTATTTATAAATCAAATTATGAAAAAAACAAAGAGCATTTATATCACTCTCGTCAAAAATATCTACACTTGTAACAGCTATCTTTTTAATTATATGGAAAAGGTGATGAAACAAATCTTTCTCACATAATTGCTTAAAAATCCATCAGATAAGGTTTAAAATGCAAAAGAATATGCTATAATATTAACTGCGATTTAGCACGAAAGTATGTTTTGTTTTTAAAAAAGCCCTCTTGGTGGAATGGATATCACGCCACTCTCCTAAGAGTTTGTTCCACCTCTCGCCTTTCGCAAAAAGGCGGGAGGTGCGTAGAATAAAAATATCCACATATTGCTAAATGTCTCTGTACCTCAGCAGGATAGAGGGTCCGCCTCCTAAGCGGAACGCCCCCGGTTCGAATCCGGGCAGGGACGCCACAAACAACGCCGAAAGCCTTGATTTTTCGAGGTTTTCGGCTTTTCTTATTTTCCGGCATCATTCAATCTTAACTTTTCCGTTTTGCCATCGCTTTTGCCCCGTTCTTGCTAAAAAAGGCGAAAGGTCGTGCTAAGAATTATTAGCAGGAAAACTGCTGTTCTGCTAAGAAAAGAAGCTCCCCTGCTAATTTGTACCTCAGACACGGCAAAAATCCTTGCGGTAGTTATGCTGTTAGCCCTGCAATATTTGAACTACGCACTTGTTGTCTTTTGTTTGCCAGACAGTCGCAATAAATCGCAAGATTGCTTATTTGTTCTATGCTGTTACAATGAAGATAGTGGAGGTGTCAATATGAAGGACAAAAAGTATTATATCAATCTGACCGAGCAGGAACGCTCTCAAATCATACATTCGCTTATAGATAAAAAGAACGCACTTATGGCTCAAGGCAGATACACCGATGCTGTTGATGAAGTCATCTTAAAGCTGATGAAAGCAAAGAAAAAGGCTTTCATAGTGCGTACTGTTTCGTAGTCATTTCCTTTTCAAAAAATAAAATATAGAGCTATATAAGCAAGCCGCTTATTCCTTTATCGGAATAGGCGGTTTTTTGTTTTGTAGGTGTGAAAAAGCGGAACAAAAAAATTTTTTTATTTTTTTCAAATTTAGGGTGTCCATTTGACCTCTCCCAGTGGGAACAAGTGAAAGGGTTATTTCTTAACTCCGATTAGGAGCAACTCTTTCGCTGTTCCTTGACAACTGAATATATAGGCACATCGGACTTTAGTTCTGATGATGAGCCACCTTATCGGGTACGCCAAGACCTCTGATAATAGAGCGAGCGAGAATCCCCGGTAAAAGTGTCAGGTTGCACCTGATACGGCGATGACAGTCAGAATGATAATGATACTTCTCTACGGAGCTGGCGGAGAACCCGGCAGAGGTGAAATTCCTATGACACGGTTTCGCAAACTGTGACCGATGTGCTTCCCACACAAAGCAACAGCTTTACGCAGGGGGTGTTGAAAACAAATACTGCGTTGATACATAGCCGTCTGAACACAGTCGGCTATAAATCTATCGAAAGGAGGAAAGCCAATGCCAAACTGTAAAACCATTGCTATCTGCAATCAGAAGGGCGGCACAGGCAAAACGACCACAACGGTCAATTTAGGGATAGGGCTTGCGAGACTTGGTAAAAAGGTACTCCTTGTAGATGCCGATCCGCAGGGCGACCTCACAACCTGCCTCGGATGGAAAGATAATGACAGTCTGCCGACTACCATTACCACTAAGTTATCCGAGATAATGCGTGAAGAAAACGGAAACCCACATTTCGGTATTCTGCGTCACGAGGAAAATGTTGACTTGCTTCCCGCAAACCTTGAACTGTCCGCAATGGAAATGATGCTTGTAACGACTATGAGCCGTGAAACTGTTTTGAGAACCTATCTGAATAAGGTAAAGAACGATTACGAATATATCCTGATCGACTGTATGCCTTCCCTCGGTATGGTAACTTTGAACGCTTTAGCGGCGGCAGACAGCGTAATCATCCCCGTTCAGGCTCAGTATCTTCCCGCAAAAGGAATGACACAGCTTATGCAGACCATCGGGAAGGTCAAACAGCATATCAATCCGAACCTGAAGATTGACGGTATCTTACTGAATATTGTAGATAACCGAACAAACCTTGCGAAAAGTACGGCGGACGCACTGCGGAAAAACTACGGAAGCGTGATTAAGATATATCACTCAGCCATTCCTATGGC
>OCAM01001516.1_pt1 | contig 11130 bp, 8 predicted proteins | sample 1538281 | NCBI WGS metagenome assembly OCAM01 (sample SAMEA2580273, study PRJEB22360) | human gut metagenome | biome: human gut; feature: human-associated habitat; material: faeces | place: Denmark | collected 2008/2010 | reverse complement strand
TAAGCCCTTTCAGGGCACCCCAATAAATATATAATTGTAAGGCTTTCAGCCTAACTGCAAAATTCCCATTTAACCGCTAAATTCCCATTTAATTAAGAACTGTACTGAAATGAACTAAATGATCATTTATTTTTAGACATAAGAACAAAAGAACATAAATGCTGCGCTTTGAAACTTATTTCTGTTGCTTATTGAACTGCTATTTTATTTTTTGTTCTTATGTTCTTCTGTCTGTATTAAATTCTCATTTAACTAAGAACTGCATAGAAACGAGTTAAACGTTGCGCTAATGAATGGGTCAAGGGTGAGGGGTGGTGAGGGTAGATTTATAACTTTCGTATTTTTTTTATAGATAAAAAAAGGAGATAGTATAGAAAATAATAAAATAAAAGGTTATAAATCTACCCTCACCAACCCTCACCTTTGACCCATATCTTATAATAAAAAGATAACGGGGAATCTTAAAAACTCAATCATCTTTTTCAGATTTGCCACAACGTTTCCAGAATACTCCATTATTTTATTCAAAACGGTACCGGCATGAACAAGATTCCCCTCTGTATCCTCTGCGTCCTCCTCTGTGGTGAATAAATGAACTTTATAAAGCGACTATTGTTTTCTTCAAACCTAAACTTTTAACGAATAAGCATTATGAAGATACAGACGGGACGAGGAACAATTCCTCTTATCACTTTAATTGCCATTTGGTCTATTTCGGCATTGACTTCATTGCCGGGACTCGCTGTTTCACCTATATTGGGTGACCTTACAAAGATATTTCCGAAAGCTACGGATCTGGACATACAGATGTTGACATCACTGCCATCATTGCTCATCATACCTTTTATATTGCTGGGTGGTAAACTGACGGAGAAAGTCGATTATGTCCGTGTATTGAAAGTCGGACTCTGGCTTTTTGCCGCAAGCGGTGTTCTGTATCTGATATCCAATCGAATGTGGCAGTTGATTGTGGTTAGTGCTCTGCTCGGCATCGGGTCCGGACTTATTATCCCTTTGTCTACCGGATTGGTTTCCAGATATTTTGTGGGAACTTATCGGGTGAAACAGTTCGGGTTGAGTTCGGCCATAACTAATTTTACGTTAGTGATAGCAACTGCCGTGACGGGCTATCTGGCAGAAGTCAGTTGGCACCTGCCTTTTCTTGTTTATCTTCTTCCGTTGGTTTCCATTCTGCTGGTGGGACATTTGAAAGAAGACCGGTCCGGAGAAGCCGCTTTAACGGCATCTTCTTCGTCTGATACTACTACTACTACTACTACTACGGCGGCAAATGTAGCAACTGCGAATGCGGCGACGGTGACTGTGCCGGAGACGAGTTCAGCGGACGACAGCAAAGCTGCCCGACAGTCTGCCATAGACATTGGAGGCAGTAAATATGGTATTCACATCAAGCATCTGATAGAACTGATGCTTTTCTATGGGGTGATTACATATATCGTAATAGTAGTGATCTTCAATCTGCCTTTCTTAATGGAAAAGCATCATTTCTCCAGTGGTAATTCCGGACTGATGATTTCGCTTTTCTTCCTGGCTATCACGGCTCCGGGCTTCTGTCTGGATAAAATTGTAGGCTTGCTTAAAGAACGTACGAAGGCATATAGCCTGTTGTCGATGGCATTGGGACTATTATTAATCTGGATAGCTCCGATAGAGTGGCTGATTATTCCCGGGTGTATTCTGGTCGGTTTAGGGTATGGCATTATCCAGCCCATGCTTTATGACAAGACCACGCAGACCGCATTACCGCAAAAGACCACATTAGCTTTGGCATTTGTGATGATGATGAACTACCTGGCTATTTTGCTCTATCCCTTTATCGTCGATTTTTTCCAGTGGGTATTCCATACCCAATCGCAAGAGTTTCCGTTTATCTTTAATCTGCTGATTACTGTTGTTACTCTTTTCTGGGCATACCGGCGCCGTCATACCTTTTTGTTTAACGACCAATTGAAATAAAAAATGAAGAATAAGAAACTGGAAGCCAATCTTAGCATGGCCGTCTCGAAAGTTTTTAGCGGGTTAAATATGAATGCCCTGAAGTATCTTCTGCCTTTGTGGATGAGTCCGCTGACAGGAGCAACCCTTCGCTGCACGTTTGCGGCAGCAGCCTTTTGGGTAATCGGGTGGTTTATGCCTCCGGAGAAATCATCCGCCAAAGATAAATGGCTCCTTTTCCTGTTGGGGGCCTTGGGACTTTATGGCTTTATGTTTCTTTACCTGGCCGGATTGAGTAAAACAACTCCTGTTTCCGGTTCTATTTTTACCAGTCTCCAGCCTATTTGGGTTTTTCTCATGATGATATTCTTTTATAAGGAGAAGGCGACCACAAAAAAAATAATAGGAATTTCTATCGGTCTGATAGGAGCATTGGTTTGTATTTTAACCCAGCAAAGTGATGATTTGGCGTCCGATGCTTTCACGGGAAATATGCTTTGTCTTCTTAGCTCTGTGGTATATGCTGTCTATCTGATTCTTAGTCAGCGTATCTTGACTGCTATCGGAGCAATAACCATGTTGCGCTATACTTTTTCCGGTGCTGCTGTATCTGCTATAATAGTAACGTTCATTACGGGATTTGATGCCCCGGTATTCTCCATGCCGTTCCATTGGACACCTTTCCTTATCCTGATGTTCGTATTGATTTTCCCGACCACTATCAGTTATATGTTGTTGCCTGTCGGTTTGAAATATCTGAAGACAACGGTGGTTGCCATTTATGGTTATCTGATTCTGATTGTGGCAACTATTGCCTCCCTTGCTTTGGGACAAGACCGTTTTAGCTGGACGCAGACGTTTGCCATTATTTTTATCTGTATCGGAGTTTATTTGGTAGAAGTTGCCGAAAGCAAGGAACGATAAAAGTTTCTCCGTGTGGAACAGGTTGTTCCTCGGTGAGGAACACTTCGTTTCACACCGAGGAACACTTTGTTTCAAGGCATGGAACAAAAAAAGAGCGTCCTTCACAGAACGCTCTTGCTTATTTCATCATCATGTTTTATAGAGAGGAGTTGATTGCTTGTGCTATGGACTTGAATTCTTCATCCGACAATTTCAGTTTCGGATTCGAGAACAACATATCCGATTCCTTTTGAATAGGAATTAAATGAATATGTGCATGAGGAACTTCCAGTCCGATAACCGCTTCGCCCACCTTTTTACAGGGGAAAGCTTTTTCAATGGCACGGGCCACTTTCTTTGCAAATACATGCATAGCAGCCAGGTCCTCATCGCTCAAATCGAAAATATAGTCTACTTCCTGTTTGGGCACCACCAATGTGTGTCCCTTTACCAACGGATTGATATCGAGAAACGCAAAAAACTTTTCGTTTTCCGCCACCTTGTAGCAGGGGATTTCGCCTGCGATGATTCTACTGAATATTGTTGCCATAACTTTTATTGATAAATGAAGGCAAGCCCCACAAGGAGACCTGCCTTTACGTTAAATTGATATGTTTACTACTTCCAATGCAATTTTGCCTTGTGGAACAGTGATTTCGGCTACATCACCCACCTTCTTGCCAAGCAGACCTTGTGCAATCGGGGTGTTAACGGAAATTTTTCCTTCCTTCAGGTTAGCTTCACTTTCGGAAACGATGGTATAAGTCATCTTCATACCGTTCTTTACATTCTTCAGTTCCACTTTATTTAAAATCTGTACAGAATCTGTTTTCAGCTTAGATTCATCAATGATTTTTGCGTCTGCAATGGTAGCTTTCAATTTGTTGATGCGCATTTCAAGCATACCCTGCGCCTCTTTGGCGGCATCGTATTCTGCATTTTCCGACAAGTCTCCTTTATCTCTGGCTTCGGCTATTGCCGCAGAGATCTTCGGGCGTTCCACTGTTTCCAGTTCCTTCAGTTCCGCCATCAGTTTCTTGTAACCTTCTTCTGACATATAAGCCATGATGTTTTCCTCCTTTAATTGTTTTAAATGGTCATATAAACAAAAAAGAATTCCAACATGAGCCATGTTGGAACCCTCTTATCATTATTTCTTTGCAAAGATAGACTTTTAAGTGATACGTGTCAAGTGAAAAAAGATGCTATGTAACATATTTAAATGAAATATGCTAAATTATAACAACTTAGAGCAATGACTTGACAGCTGCTTCCAAATTCTTGATATCTTCGCCGCGAAGCTTTAATTCGTTGTTACGGTTAATCAAAAAGATAGATGGAACTTGACGAACATTATATACAGCTACGTTGGTAGAATACACTCCGTTTCCATCGCGTACACAAACCCAAGGAAGGTTGTCTGCCGCAGTTTTCCAGTAGTGTTCGTCCGCATCGAGAGATACCTGATATATTTCCAGTCCTTGTTTTGCGTATTCATTATATAGTTCGCGAAGCATCAGGTTGTGAGGAGAACCGGCAGGCGACTGGAATACAGAGAAATCGAGCAATACGACTTTTCCTTTCAGGTCGGTCAGTTTGCGCACATTTCCTTTCACGTCACGCAGGGCGATGTCGATAATGCCGGTTTCCACTATTTTCTCTTGAGGAATTTCCAATGCTTTCGCCTGTGGCTGGCGCGTGTTCTTCATCCCCTTAATTACAATATTATAAAGGTTCTTGGAACGTACGGCATGAGGGAACGCATTGTTGAGGCTCGTAGCGACAGCAGCGAAACATTTCACATCATCTTTATTGTTCAACGGATCGAATATCAGGTAATTATTGAGTTTCTGGAACAGGGCAAAGTAAGCGGCTGCCGTGTTGGGAGCAGCGAAAATATAGTTCACTTTGACATCTTCCTTGTAATTGTTGAGCAACGTTGCCAGACTGTCTTCAAATACATCATGCCCCATTCTGTTACTGCGTAAAGCTGCCAGCAAGTCGTCCACCTCTTTTTGAAGGCGGATCTGCTTCAGCGTCAGCTCTTTTATCTTGTTGCTGTTTTCCGAACCTTCCACCGTGTAAGTAGTGGAGAAATCCACATACGGAGCTTTGATCTGAATCGTTTCGATAGAATCTACAGAAAAATTGATGATTTTGTCGTCAATCCGCAAACGATAAAATTCGGGTGATTCGGGACGAGGCTGCTTGAAACTGAATGTACCTTCCCCCTTCAGCTTCACTGAATCGAGCGGAACAATACCTTCCAGACCGGAAGCTTCGAGATAAAGCATTTTACCGTCGGCTCCTGATACATCCCCGTTCACCTGGAATTTAGGGCCGGAACTACAAGCAGTAATAGTAAGTGCGGCGAGCGCTGCAAAAGTAACCTTTTTCATATAGTGTGTGTTATTAACGAGATGCAAATATACTTCTTTTCGAGATTAGTCAAAGCATTTTGCTGTGTTCTTCATCCTAATTTTGAAAAAAAATCAGTTCGCCACTAACTTTTTACCTCATTTCCACCTAATTACCACGATAAATGTATATCTTTGCAGGAATTTTGAAAGAAAAAGTATAGATAAAACAATTTTTATGATTAACCCAATTGTTAAGACAATCGAGTTACCTGATGGAAGAACCATCACACTCGAGACGGGAAAGTTGGCAAAACAGGCAGACGGTTCTGTAATGCTTCGCATGGGCAACACCATGTTGTTAGCTACTGTTTGTGCCGCTAAAGATGCAGTTCCCGGAACAGATTTTATGCCTTTACAGGTAGAGTACAAAGAAAAATTTGCGGCATTCGGCCGTTTCCCTGGTGGTTTCACCAAGCGAGAAGGTAGAGCTTCTGATTATGAGATTCTGACTTGCCGTCTTGTAGACCGTGCTCTCCGTCCTTTATTCCCCGATAATTATCACGCAGAGGTATATGTGAACATCATCCTCTTTTCTGCTGATGGTGTGGATATGCCGGATGCATTGGCAGGACTTGCCGCTTCTGCAGCACTTGCCGTTTCAGATATTCCTTTCAACGGACCGATTTCTGAAGTGCGTGTAGCGCGTATCGACGGTCAGTTCGTTATCAATCCTACTTTTGAACAACTGGAAAAAGCTGACATGGACTTGATGGTAGCCGCTACTTATGAGAACATCATGATGGTAGAAGGTGAAATGCATGAAGTATCTGAAGCTGAATTGCTGGAAGCAATGAAAGTGGCTCACGAAGCTATCAAGATTCATTGCAAAGCGCAGATGGAGTTGACTGAAGAGGTTGGAAAAACTGTAAAACGTGAATACAACCACGAAGTAAACGACGAAGACTTGCGCAAGGCTGTTCGCGAAGCATGTTACGACAAGGCTTACGCAGTTGCCGCTTCCGGAAACAATAACAAACACGAACGTTTTGCTGCTTTCGAAGCGATCCGCGAAGAATTCAAAGCTCAATTCTCTGAAGAAGAGTTGGACGAAAAGGCTGCATTGATCGACCGTTACTACCACGATGTAGAAAAAGAAGCCATGCGCCGTTCTATTCTTGACGAAGGTAAGCGTCTGGATGGTCGTAAGACTACTGAAATCCGCCCGATCTGGTGTGAAGTAGGTCCTCTGCCTGGCCCTCACGGATCTGCTATCTTTACTCGTGGTGAAACACAGTCATTGACTTCTGTTACTCTGGGTACAAAACTGGATGAGAAGATTATCGACGATGTTTTGGAACACGGAAAAGAACGTTTCTTGTTACACTATAACTTCCCTCCTTTCTCTACAGGCGAAGCAAAAGCACAACGTGGTGTAGGCCGTCGTGAAATCGGTCACGGTCACTTGGCTTGGCGTGCTTTGAAAGGACAGATTCCTGCTGACTATCCGTATGTAGTACGTGTGGTTTCAGATATCCTCGAATCTAACGGTTCTTCTTCTATGGCTACCGTATGTGCCGGCACATTGGCATTGATGGATGCAGGTGTGAAGATCAAGAAACCGGTATCGGGTATCGCTATGGGATTGATTAAGAATCCGGGCGAAGAAAAATATGCTGTATTGTCTGATATCCTGGGTGACGAAGACCACTTGGGAGATATGGACTTCAAGGTGACCGGAACAAAAGACGGTATCACTGCTACACAGATGGATATCAAGGTAGACGGTCTGTCTTATGACATTCTGGAACGTGCTTTGAACCAGGCTAAAGAAGGACGTATGCATATCCTTAATAAGATTACTGAAACAATTGCTGAACCACGTGCCGACCTGAAAGAACATGCTCCACGTATCGAAACGATGACAATTCCTAAAGAATTCATCGGTGCTGTGATCGGCCCTGGTGGAAAGATCATCCAAGGTATGCAGGAAGAAACTGGTGCTGTGATTACTATCGAAGAAATTGATGGTATGGGACGCATCGAAGTTTCCGGAACAAACAAGAAATGTATTGATGATGCAATGCGCATGATTAAAGCAATCGTTGCTGTTCCTGAAGTAGGCGAAGTTTATAAAGGTAAAGTTCGTTCTATTATGCCTTATGGTGCATTTATCGAATTCTTGCCGGGCAAGGATGGTTTGCTGCACATCTCCGAAATTGACTGGAAACGTCTGGAAACAGTAGAAGAAGCCGGAATCAAAGAAGGTGATGAAATCGAGGTAAAACTGATTGATATCGATCCGAAAACTGGCAAATTCAAACTTTCAAGAAAGGTTTTGTTGCCAAGACCGGAAAAGAAGTAAGAAAGCGATAGCTTCTATATATAATGAAGGCTGTTTCAAATTTAATTTTGAAACAGCCTTCTTTTTTTCTATCAGCATACTTCTTTTAGCCTTTTCACCACAGAGGACGCAGAGGCTATAATTATCTCTAAACTAGAACTCTGAAAACTCTATGTCCTCCGTGTCCTCTGTGGTGAAATAGTTCGTTTATGAAACAAGAATGAGGTTTCCGCCTAAAACTAGGTTTTACAGGAGATGATTTCTGTATATCTTAAAAAATAAGATTTCTTATTAGTATCATCCGGAGCTGAACTGTTTTATATATAGAGTTAGTATATATTAGATTTATTCAGTTTATTAAAACCTTTAAAAAGATGAAAGACACCTTATTATATCCTCCCCAAAAAAGAATCGGAAAGTACCCCCATACTTCCCGATTCGAAACAGTCAAAAATCGACCTTAATCAATTTATTAACTTAACACGTCGCAAAGATATGAGAAAAATTTCTTTGAAAGAGCTTTTTTATTTAAAAAGTTTATGATACAGGCAAATATACCAGTTAATAAGGTCGTTTTTCTTGCTTTAAAACCAAAGCTTCACTCCTTTTAAAGGAACGACCCCTTCCTTTAAAAGGAAGAGGCCGTTGGTTCTAAAGAAATCTGGTGGGGTGTTTATATAGAAATTTGGATTAATGATTTTTCAATTATATAAATCCGTTTACAAGTTTGTTTTATACTCCTCTTTTATTCGTATTATGTGTGCTAAGTTCTTTTCCAGTAATTCATTTAGCTCATCATCCGAAAAACATTCTCCTAAATAGATCGTGCTTTCTGTTTCAAAATCAAATGATTCGTCGTCTTCATTCACAACAATCTCAATTTTTCCTTGTGCATCTGTAGAGATCACTGCATTGTATTTAGTCATCAATTCTTTGAGCCCTTTTATGAACCTGTATTCTTTGCTTGTCAATATTCTTTTCATCTTCACTTGCTCTTTTGTTTTGTTGCCCTTTCGTGCGGTAAAGTTCGTGATAATTTAACACATTATGCGCTGTTTGAAGTATTCATTTTATTCTATTTGTCAGGTTGTAATATTCCTTTTATCCATATTATCACATCTATTCGTTTTTTTCGTATATTTGCTTCGAGCGAAACTTTTCATTTGTATATTTGTTGGATTTTAAAAAGAAAGAAAATAAAAATGGAAACAGAAGAATTGACAATTGGGAGAGTCCATCACGGACGCAATATACGTCGTACCCGTATTGAAAAGAATATGAACCAGGAGGGTTTGAGTGAATTAGTACATCTCTCACAACCTGCTGTTTCTAAATATGAGAAGATGAAGGTGATTGATGATGAGATGTTGCAACGCTTTGCACGTGCATTGAATGTCCCTTTCGATTATCTCAAGACTTTGGAGGAGGATGCACAGACGGTGGTGTTTGAAAATAATACGGTGAATAATTCAGAACAAAGTGCAGGTGGGGCAAACATCAGCATGGGTATAGTTAAGTCTGATACCGAAGATAGTATTAATGATAGTCGAGTTAACAACTTCAATCCTATCGACAAAATCACTGAACTCTACGAGCGTCTTTTAAAAGAAAAGGATGAAAAGTATGCAGCATTAGAACGCCGTTTGCAGAATATTGAAAAAAGTCTGCAGAAATAAGAGACAGATAAATTGAAAGGAATCGCAATATGATGAAACAAATACCTTACGGAATAACTGATTTTAGCCGAATTCAGAAAGAGAATTATTATTATGTAGATAAGACAATGTTCATTGAAAAAATAGAGATGCAACCGCCTTATCTGTTTCTGATACGTCCTCGTAGATTTGGGAAGAGTCTGACTTTGGCTATGTTAGAGGCCTATTATGACGTAAATCATGCTGAACAGTTTGACGAGTTGTTTGGTCAGCTATACATAGGTCAGCATCCGACGAAGCTTCACAATCAGTTTCTCATCATGCGATTTAATTTTTCGGAAGTGAGTTCCAATGTCAACGAAGTAGAACTATCGTTTAAGCTACATTGTTGTAGTAAACTTAAAGATTTTGTCTTTAAGTATGAAGATTTGTTAGGAAAAGAAATTTGGGATGTTCTTGATGAGAAAATACAAGAAGAACCCGGTGCTTTTCTGTCTGCGATTAATTCCTATGCTACCCGTAAGAAAAATATTCGTATTTATTTACTTATTGATGAATACGATAATTTCACCAATACCATTCTTTCAACTTACGGTACGGAGTTTTACAGGAAAGCAACGCATGGCGAAGGTTTTATTCGTGGCTTCTTTAACGTGATAAAATCTGCCACTACCGGAACCGGAGCTGCTCTTGAACGGTTGTTTATTACCGGAGTGAGTCCGGTGACGATGGATGATGTAACTAGTGGCTTTAACATCGGAACCAATATCACAAATGATTCATGGTTTAATGATTTGGTTGGATTCAGTGAGAATGAGTTGCGTGAGATGCTGGAATATTATAAAGAGCAGGGAGTACTTCAAGAATCTATAGATGAAATAGTTGCCATGATGAAACCCAATTATGACAATTATTGCTTTAGTGAAGATACATTGGAACAGTGTATGTTTAATTCTGACATGGCACTTTATTTTCTGAAATCTTTTGTACTTCATCATAAAAAGCCTAAAGAAATTGTAGACCCTAACATTCGCACTGACTTTAACAAGTTGGCATACTTGATAAAATTAGATCATGGATTGGGAGAGAATTTTTCTGTTATAAAGGAAATAGCCGAGCAAGGAGAGATTATTACTGACATTGTTACTCATTTTTCTGCATTGGAGATGACGGACCCCAGTAATTTCAAGTCTTTATTATTCTATTTCGGACTTCTTTCCATCAAAGGTGTAGATATGGTGGGAAGACCCATCCTGCATGTACCGAATTTAGTTGTAAGAGAGCAGCTTTTTAACTTTTTGATACAAGGCTACATCAAGCATGATATCTTTAAAATAGACATGAACAAGATGAGTGCTTTATTTGAGAATATGGCTTTCAGAGGAGACTGGAAACCTTTGTTCGATTTTATCGCCAACGCTGTTCGTGAGCAAAGCCGTATCCGTGAATATATTGAAGGTGAAGCGCACATTAAAGGCTTCTTGCTTGCTTATTTAGGAATGTATCGTTATTATCAACTTTATCCGGAATACGAATTGAATAAAGGCTTTGCAGATTTCTTCTTCAAACCTAGTCTGTCGGTTCCCGTACTTCCTCCTTTCACCTATCTGCTTGAGGTGAAATATGCAAAAGCCGGTGCTTCGGAAAAAGAAATACGTGCCCTTGCTGATGAGGCGCGCGAACAGTTACTTCGTTATAGTGAAGATGAGCTGGTGGCAGAAGCCAAGGCGAAAGGTGAACTGAAGTTAATTACTATTGTTTGGCGTAGCTGGGAGCTTGCCTTGTTGGAAGAAGTAACTCTTTCTTAAGAAATAAGTACCATAAATGTTACTACAAGGTTTGCGGTTCATCCATTTTACCTAGGGATATTCCTAAAATAATAAAATTTAAGGCAACTAATTCATTGCGAGTTAGT
>OCAM01001501.1_pt1 | contig 11225 bp, 10 predicted proteins | sample 1538281 | NCBI WGS metagenome assembly OCAM01 (sample SAMEA2580273, study PRJEB22360) | human gut metagenome | biome: human gut; feature: human-associated habitat; material: faeces | place: Denmark | collected 2008/2010 | reverse complement strand
GCCGATGGTAGTGTGGGGTCTCCCCATGTGAGAGTAGGGAACTGCCAGGCATCAAACAAGTGAAGAGGCCATCCGGAAGGATGGCCTTTTTGCGTTTGTACGTCGAAAAACGGCAGGCCGGGCAAGGCGAAGCCGCCACCCGGCAGATCTCAGACTGCACACCACGCCAAAATAAACGCTGCAATCCCCTCCACATTATTCAAATCCAGAACCGGTACTTCCAGCGACAATGCAACGTCACTGGCCACGGCAATCACATGCTCATCCAGCATTAGTTCGCTAACATCATGCCCGGCGCCGTTTCTGAACAGCAAGATCTTAGGCACGGCCTCATGCTTAAATCCCTCAACCAGCACCAGATCCAGCGTGGAGTGATCCATCCGGCTGACAAGATAAGCGAGATCCAGCGGTGCTTCATCCGGTGTTTCTGTCATTAACGCCCAGCGCTGGTTACTCGCCACCATCGTTTGTGCAGCGCCAGCCTTACACAGCTCGTAGCTATCTTTCCCCGGCTTATCGACATCCATGTTATGGTGCGTATGCTTAATCAATCCGGGACGAATGCCTTTGGCGCAAAGTGCAGGTATTAGTTTTTTTAGCAGCGTAGTCTTCCCGGTGCCACTCCAGGCAGAGATCGCTAATACGGGTATCATTTCTTCTCCTGCATTATCTGCAAATCTTCCGTCGTGTTTACATTCACAAACGCCGATTTCATGTCGCTGAAATCAACGGAATGCCCTCCGGACTGACGCATAAATACCATGACGCGCCGCTCTCCTGCGGCCAGGTAATCTTCCAGCGCGGATATTAACGAGCGATTAATCAATGCGATCGTTGGATGGTCGCGTTCACCGTCGTGTACCCAGACGACGGGAGCACCACCGCGCCGCTGCACCAGACGTTCAACCAGGCAGGACGGGATGAAGGGCGTATCACATGAACAAAAGAGAAACCACTCTCCATGCGACTGCTGCATAACGGAAAGCATTCCCGCCAGCGGACCGGGGTAGTCCACCAGGTTATCCTGATAAACCGGATACCCGCTGCGCTGATAAATATCAACATGTCGGTTAGCGCTGATCGCCATCGAGGACACCTGATCTGCAAGCGTATCAGCAACATGCTGCCATAATGGTGTGTTGTTCAGGAGCTGAAGCCCCTTATCCTTTCCGCCCATTCGCGTTGCCCTGCCCCCGGCCAGAACAACTCCGATGATTTCCTGGCATTGATTCACGAATATCGCCTCTTTTATTGTGGGATTGACCCTGCTAACGTGTCTCTCTAAATGAAAGGAGCACTACCATGAAATGTAAACGTCTTAATGAAGTCATTGAGCTTCTCCAGCCGGCCTGGCAAAAAGAGCCAGAGCTGAATCTGATGCAATTTTTACAGAAACTGGCGAAAGAGTCAGGTTTTGATGGCGAACTGGCAGACCTTTCTGACGACATCCTGATCTACCACCTGAAAATGCGTGACTCGGCTAAAGATGCTGTTATTCCTGGCATTCAGAAAGATTATGAAGAGGATTTTAAAACCGCATTACTGCGTGCCCGAGGCGTAATTAAAGAGTAAAAGCTTGTAAGCGGAGCCACCGAAATCGCCACAAGATGATATCCTGAATCATTCGTATAATTTCCGGATGATCGGATGAACGACCAGGCTTTTACTTTCCAGACACTACACCCGGATACCATTATGGATGCGCTGTTCGAACAGGGTATTCGGGTGGATTCCGGGTTAACCCCTTTAAACAGCTACGAAAACCGTGTCTACCAATTTCAGGACGAAGAGCGCCAGCGCTTTGTCGTAAAGTTTTACCGTCCACAGCGCTGGTCCGCAGAACAAATTCAGGAAGAGCATCAGTTTGCCCACGATCTGCTGGATGACGATGTTCCCGTTGCGGCACCCATTAAATTCAATAACCAAACGCTGCTGACCCATCAGGGCTTTTACTACGCGGTATTTCCGAGCCTGGGCGGAAGACAGTTTGAGGCAGATAATATCGATCAGATGGAATGGGTTGCCCGCTATCTGGGGCGCATTCATCAGACGGGACGTAAAAAACCGTTTGTTGCCCGTCCGACGATTGGTGTTCAGGAATATCTTATTGAGCCGCGACAGGTATTCGAAACATCGGCGCTGATCCCGAATGCGCTAAAGGATAATTTCCTCACGGCGACCGATAAGCTTATTGATGCTGTAAAAGCCTGCTGGCTGGATGATATTACTACTCTGCGCCTGCACGGTGACTGCCACGCCGGGAATATTCTCTGGCGCGATGGCCCACTATTTGTCGATCTTGATGACGCACGTATGGGACCCGCGGTGCAGGATCTGTGGATGCTGCTCAACGGTGATAAAGCCGAGCAGCGCATGCAGCTTGAGACCATAATTGAAGCTTATGAAGAATTTAGCCCCTTTAATTCAGACGAAATTGCCTTGATAGAACCTTTACGTGCGATGCGATTTGTTTATTATCTCGCGTGGTTAATCAGGCGTTGGGAAGACCCGGCTTTTCCCCGAAATTTCCCCTGGCTTACCGGGGAGGATTACTGGCGCAACCAGATATCCACATTTACCGCGCAGGTTAAGGTTCTACAGGAACCCCCTTTGCAATTAACGCCGATGTATTAATTGGACACACCCAGGAGAGAGTTAATCATGAAAAAAATTTGGCTGGCGCTGGCTGGTATGATTCTGGCATTTAGCGCAACTGCTGCGCAGTTTACCGACGGCAAGCAGTACATTACGCTGGACAAGCCTGTTGCTGGCGAGCCTCAGGTGTTGGAGTTCTTCTCCTTCTACTGCCCGCACTGCTACGAGTTTGAGCAGGTACTTCATGTTTCTGACAACGTGAAGAAAAAGCTGCCGGAAAGCACCAAAATGACGAAATACCACGTTGAGTTCCTTGGCCCACTGGGTAAAGATCTGACTCAGGCATGGGCGGTCGCGATTGCGCTGGGTGTGGAAGATAAGATCACCGCGCCTATGTTTGAAGCCGTACAGAAAACCCAGACCGTACAAACTACGGCAGATATCCGTAAAGTGTTCGTGGATGCCGGTGTTAAAGGTGAAGACTACGACGCTGCCTGGAACAGTTTCGTGGTGAAATCTCTCGTGGCACAGCAGGAAAAAGCTGCCGCTGACTTCCAGTTGCAGGGCGTGCCGGCGATGTATGTTAACGGCAAATACCAGGTGAATATGCGTGGTATGGACACGACCAGCATGGATATCTTCGTACAACAGTACGCTGATACCGTGAAATACCTGGTTGAGAAAAAGTAACAAACATAAAGAAAAACGCCGGTCACTGACCGGCGTTTTTGTATGAAGATTTAATCTTAGCTATCTGCTCGTCTTTCTCTTTCCAGAGTGTATTAAGCCAAAGCTGGAAACGACGTTTGAAGTTTTTATCGTTGACATAATCCCCGTGCAGTTCAGTGTTGACGGGCATCAGATCAACGCGGACAACGATACGCGTCAGCCTGCCGCTGAGCATATCGTAGAATGGCGTCCTGTCGTTTTCCGGATAGCAGAGCGTTACGTTCAACAATTTATCGAACTGCTCACCCAGCACGTTGAGCGCCATTGCGATGCCCGCAGCCTTTGGCGGCAACAGGTTCTGATAAGGAGAGCGAGTTTGCTGGCGCTTCTCTTCGGTAAAGCGCGATCCTTCGACGAAGTTAACAATGGTGGTGGGATGCGCGCGAAACTTCTCGCAAGAACGGCGCGTGGTTTCCACGTCCTTACCGCGGCGTTCCGGATGACGAATTAAATAGCTGCGTGAATAGCGTTTCATAAACGGCATATCCAGCGCCCAGCAGGCCAGTCCAATGAAAGGCACCCAGGCCAGCTGCTGTTTCAGAAAGTATTTGTTCATCGGAATGTGTTTGCGAAACAGTACGCACAATACAACGATGTCGGCCCAGCTGTGGTGATTGCAGATCAGCAGATACCAGTTCTTTTTGTTCAGCTTCTCCAGCCCCTGAACATCCCACTTCAGCCAGGGGTTCAGATGCAGCAGGATCGCCAGCCCTTCACACCAGCAGTACATCATAAAATTACAAAAAGCAGACACCGCGCGCCATACCGGAGGGACAGGCAGCAGAAGTTTAATTATTCCGGCAACGATGATTGGCACAGAACAGGCGATGGTAACCAGAATAGTTAAAATGACGCTTAACCATAATGTTATCGCTGCGAGTATTCTCGACATAATGAATTTATTCAGATAGTTAGCTGTAATTGAGCAGCCGGCTATCCGGTGCTGGGCGCCGATCTTATCAGAAATTCGCTCAGACCAGGGCGGTTTCACACCAGGAGGCTGCGGCTTTTCCTGCCAGGCAGCGAATTTTTGCATATAGACAGAGTGCTTAAGTCTTATATCCACATAGACTAAATAAACATCAGTGAAGCGCGATCTTAAGTGATCTTATAGCAATGCTTTGATTTTATTATATAAATAAGTTTTCAGTATCACTTTTATAAAGCTGTTATTCACCTGTATTAAAAATATGCACAAACTTATCCACAGTTTTGTTTTGCGAGCGATCTTCCCGATCGCAAAATCTTTTTCTGTATAAAGCGCTAAAACCTGATGTTTTCATCCTTCTGTGGCATCCTTTACCCATAAATTCATAAAAGGCACGGACATTATGGTTCAGATCCCAGAAAACCCACTTATACTCGTCGATGGCTCTTCTTACCTGTATCGGGCGTATCATGCGTTTCCTCCTCTGACCAACAGCGCAGGGGAACCTACCGGCGCAATGTACGGCGTGCTGAATATGCTTCGCAGCCTGATTCTGCAATACCACCCAACCCATGCGGCCGTGGTGTTTGATGCGAAGGGTAAAACCTTCCGCGATGAATTATTTGAGCATTACAAATCTCACCGTCCCCCTATGCCTGACGATCTGCGTGCGCAAATTGAACCGTTGCACGCTATGGTGAAAGCGATGGGGCTGCCACTGCTGGCGGTCTCAGGCGTTGAAGCTGATGACGTAATTGGTACCCTGGCGCGCGAAGCGGAAAAAGCAGGCCGCCCGGTTCTGATCAGTACCGGTGATAAAGACATGGCGCAGCTGGTAACGCCCGGGATCACGCTGATCAACACCATGACAAACACCATTCTTGGCCCGGAAGAAGTGGTCGCCAAATATGGCGTGCCGCCAGAGCTCATTATTGATTTCCTCGCCCTGATGGGCGATTCCTCGGATAACATTCCTGGCGTACCGGGCGTAGGCGAAAAAACAGCTCAGGCGCTGCTGCAAGGGCTGGGCGGGCTGGATACGCTGTATGCAGAACCCGACAAAATTGCCGGTCTTACCTTCCGTGGCGCAAAAACCATGGCCGGAAAGCTCGCCGATAACAAAGAGGTGGCTTATCTCTCCTATCAGTTGGCCACCATCAAAACTGACGTAGAGCTGGAGCTTACCTGCGAGCAGCTGGAAGTGCAGGAACCCGCCGCCGACGAACTGCTTGGCCTGTTCAGAAAATACGAATTTAAACGCTGGACCGCGGATGTTGAAGCCGGGAAATGGCTTCAGGCGAAAGGGGCTAAACCTGCGGCGAAGCCGAAAGAGACCATCGTTGTCGATGCCGAAGAGCAGGCAGAAGAAGAGGCGGCAGCGCTCTCCTTCGACAACTATGAAACCATCCTTGAAGAGTCACGGCTCGTCGCCTGGATTGAAAAGCTGAAAAAAGCGCCAGTATTTGCTTTCGATACCGAAACGGACAGCCTCGATAACATTACGGCCAATATGGTGGGCCTGTCATTCGCAACGGAGCCGGGTATTGCAGCCTATGTTCCGGTGGCTCACGACTATCTGGATGCGCCGGAGCAAATCTCCCGCGAGCGCGCCTTAGAACTGCTGAAGCCGATTCTGGAAGACGAGAAAGCGCTGAAGGTCGGGCAAAACCTGAAGTACGACCGCGGTATTCTGCAAAACTACGGCATTGAGCTGCGTGGTATCGCTTTTGACACCATGCTGGAATCTTACATTCTGGACAGCGTGGCGGGCCGCCATGATATGGATTCCTTATCCGATCGTTGGCTGAAACACAAAACCATCACCTTTGAAGAAATTGCCGGGAAGGGCAAAAATCAGCTGACCTTTAACCAGATCGCGCTGGAAGAAGCAGGCCGCTACGCCGCGGAAGACGCTGACGTCACGCTACAGCTGCATCTCAAAATGTGGCCGAAATTGCAGAAGCACGAAGGGCCGCTGAATGTGTTCCAGAACATTGAGATGCCGCTGGTGCCTGTGCTGTCCCGCATTGAGCGCAATGGCGTTAAAATCGACCCAACGGTGCTGCATAACCACTCTGGTGAGCTGGCGCAGCGCCTGACCGAGCTTGAACAGAAAGCGCATGAGCTTGCTGGCGAGGCATTTAACCTGTCTTCACCGAAACAGCTGCAAACCATCCTGTTTGAAAAACAGGGTATCAAGCCGCTGAAGAAAACCCCGGGTGGCGCCCCTTCAACGTCTGAAGAGGTGCTGGAAGAGCTGGCGCTGGACTATCCGCTGCCAAAAGTTATTCTGCAATACCGTGGTCTGGCTAAGCTGAAATCGACCTATACCGACAAACTGCCGTTGATGATCAACCCGAAAACGGGCCGCGTGCACACCTCCTATCACCAGGCTGTGGCGGCGACCGGGCGACTTTCGTCAACCGATCCCAACCTTCAAAACATTCCGGTGCGTAATGAAGAGGGCCGTCGTATTCGCCAGGCTTTCATTGCGCCAGAGGATTACCTGATTGTCTCCGCGGACTACTCGCAAATCGAACTGCGTATTATGGCGCACCTGTCACGCGACAAAGGCCTGCTGACGGCCTTTGCCGAAGGGAAGGACATCCACCGGGCAACCGCTGCCGAAGTGTTTGGGCTGCCGCTGGAGAGCGTGACAAACGAGCAGCGTCGTAGTGCAAAAGCGATCAACTTCGGTCTGATTTACGGCATGAGTGCCTTTGGTCTTTCACGCCAGCTCAATATCCCGCGTAAAGAGTCGCAGAAGTATATGGATCTCTACTTCGAGCGGTATCCGGGCGTGCTGGAATATATGGAACGTACCCGCGCACAGGCGAAAGAGAAAGGCTACGTTGAAACGCTGGATGGCCGTCGTCTCTACCTTCCGGACATCAAATCCAGCAACGCCGCGCGCCGGGCTGGTGCTGAACGTGCTGCGATCAACGCCCCTATGCAGGGCACTGCGGCGGACATCATTAAACGCGCAATGATTGCCGTCGATGCCTGGCTCGAAAAAGAGAAACCGCGCGTGAAAATGATCATGCAGGTACACGATGAACTGGTCTTTGAAGTTCATAAAGACGATCTGGAGACGGTCTCTCAGAAGATCCATGAACTGATGGAAAACAGCATGAAGCTGGACGTACCATTGCTGGTGGAAGTGGGTAGCGGCGAAAACTGGGATCAGGCTCACTAAGGGTTATCGGAATAACGCGCGTTTTATGTAAGTAAGCAACATAAGTACGCGCGTTTTGTGACGATCATTAGAATTCCCTATGTAAAGAATGAAAAAAAACTACAAAAAGTGCTTTGTCCAGCGATAAAAAAAGAGTAGAGTTAACGACGTAGGGTACAGAGGTAAGATGTTCTATCTTTCAGACCTTTTACTTCACGTAATCGGATTTGGCTGAATATTTTAGCCGCCCCAGTCAGTAATGACTGGGGCGTTTTTTATTGCGGCAAAGAAAGTTTCAGGCGAAAAAAAGCGCGGTCATCGCCGCGCCTGTTGTTACTCTGCTTCCGCTTCAGTCGCCGGTTCCAGATCGTTAAACCAGCTGTCGAGCTTCTGTCGCAGTTTATCCACGCCCTGCTTTTTCAGCGAGGAGAACGGTTCAACCTGTACATCACCGTTGAATGCCAGCACCGCTTCACGAACCTTGTTCACCTGCGCCTTGCGCGCGCCGCTTGCCAGCTTATCCGCTTTTGTCAGCAGCACCAGCACCGCAATATCGCTTGCCACCGCCCAGTCAATCATCTGCTGGTCGAGATCTTTTAGCGGATGACGAATATCCATCAGCACCACCAGACCTTTCAGACACATGCGTTTTTCCAGGTATTCGCCCAGCGCACGCTGCCATTTGATCTTCATCTCTTCCGGTACCTGCGCGTAACCGTAGCCCGGTAAATCGACCAGGCGTTTGCCTTCAGCCACTTCAAACAGGTTAATCAGCTGAGTACGGCCAGGTGTTTTCGAGGTACGCGCCAGGTTTTTCTGATTGGTGAGCGTATTCAGGGCACTGGATTTTCCCGCATTGGAGCGGCCAGCAAATGCCACTTCAATCCCTGTGTCTGAGGGCAGGTGGCGAATATCGGGCGCACTGGTGACAAAATGCGTCTGTTGGTAGTTCCAGGTAGTCACGTGGTCGTCTCCAAAAATCGTAATCTGCGGGGATTATACCTGAATGCGGGCAAAAGGCTTTTCCCTTCGTCATTGACATGTAAGTGAAAGCCCTACGGAATGTAAGAGATCTGCCCTAAAGCGTATGAGAAATTTAAGAGAAATCGCAGGCGCTAAAAAACTCAAAATATTAAAATTCAAAGAGTTATTAATGAGTAATTATCTGAAAATCCGGTTTTGTACCTTTTCATAGCTTGTTAGTTTAAGGGAACAAGGTAAAGTGTGTGCCAGGGCGAGGATGCCAACAGGATAACGACTTAAGGATAAGGGTCAGGAGCGCCAGGAGGCGAAGACTCAGGATTGTCAGGACGACCGGCGCCTGGAGGCGTTTTTAACAGGAAACGGAACCGTATCACGGACGGTAGTAGCCAAGGGATAAACAGGGTTTGTTGCAGGCAAACAGGGAATGTCTGACCCGTTAAGGGTTGTGAGTCAGGAAAAAAGGCGACAGATTGCTCTGTCGCCTTTTTTCTTTGCTTGCTTTCTGCTAGATTTCGCCGCAATTCTATACTGAAGAAAACGACTTAAAGATAAAACATCATGAAAAAACCGACCTCCGCTGCGGGCGTGAAACGCCCTGCAAAAGCACGCCGCAAAACGCGCGAAGAACTGAATCAGGAAGCGCGCGATCGCAAACGCGATAAAAAACATCGTGGCCATGCTGCGGGTAGCCGTGCTAACGGTGGCGGTGCCGCAGGCGCTTCTGCAAAAGGCAAACAGCAGAAAGATCCTCGTATCGGCAGTAAAACTCCCATTCCACTGGGCGTGACAGACACGCCGGTCACTAAGCAGCACAAACCAAAGAGCGAGAAACCTATGCTTTCACCGCAGGCTGAGCTGGATATGCTGGAGAACGATGAGCGCCTGGATGCGCTGCTGGAACGTCTTGAAGAGGGTGAAACCCTGACCGCTGAAGAGCAGTCCTGGGTGGACGCCAAACTGGACCGCATTGATGAACTGATGCAGAAGCTGGGTCTGTCCTACGATGATGAAGAAGACGAAGAGGAAGATGAAAAGCAGGAAGATATGATGCGTCTGCTGAAAGGTGGAAACTAACATTTGCACCCGGCAGGTACACTCGTCCTGCTTATAACCCTTCCGGTTATATGTTATCTGGTGTGGTTATTCGTTAAACTACGGCGGTTGTCGCGGCGACAGAAGTGGCTGCGCACCCGAATGATGTCCCGCAACGGGACCAGAACGGGCCGCCGTATACGAACGCGACACCAACGGAAGGAGTGAGCATGTCTGTACCATCTATCGACTGGGATTTGGCCCTGATCCAGAAATATAACTATTCCGGGCCGCGTTATACCTCATACCCCACCGCGCTGGAGTTTTCTGACGCTTTCGGCGAGGCGGATTTTCAGCAAGCTGTGGCGCGCTATCCCGAGCGCCCGCTGTCGCTCTACGTCCATATTCCGTTCTGCCATAAGCTCTGCTACTTCTGCGGCTGCAATAAAATCGTTACCCGCCAGCAGCACAAAGCCGATCAATACCTCGATGCGCTCGAACAGGAAATTCTGCACCGCGCACCGCTGTTTAAAGGGCGTCACGTCAGCCAACTTCACTGGGGCGGTGGTACGCCAACTTATCTGAATAAAGCGCAGATCAGCCGCCTGATGGCGCTGCTGCGCGGCAATTTTAGTTTTAACGACGACGCCGAAATTTCGATCGAGGTCGATCCGCGTGAAATCGAGCTGGATGTGCTGGATCATTTACGTGCCGAAGGTTTCAACCGCCTGAGTATGGGCGTACAGGACTTCAACAAAGAAGTACAGCGCCTGGTAAACCGCGAGCAGGACGAAGCGTTTATCTTTGCCTTACTCAACCATGCGCGTGAAATCGGCTTTACCTCAACGAATATAGACCTGATTTACGGCCTGCCGAAGCAGACGCCGGAGAGCTTCGCCTACACGCTTAAACGCGTGGCTGAGCTTAACCCGGACCGTCTGAGCGTCTTTAACTATGCGCACCTGCCGACGCTGTTCGCCGCTCAGCGCAAAATCAAAGATGCGGATCTGCCTTCCGCCCAGCAGAAGCTGGACATTTTGCAGGAGACCATCGCCTCGCTGACCGAAACCGGCTATCAGTTTATCGGAATGGATCACTTTGCCCGCCCTGACGATGAGCTGGCGATTGCCCAGCGCGAAGGTGTTCTCCACCGTAACTTCCAGGGCTACACCACCCAGGGCGATACCGATCTGCTCGGAATGGGCGTCTCCGCCATCAGCATGATTGGCGACTGCTACGCCCAGAATCAGAAAGAGCTGAAGCTGTACTATCAGCAGATAGACGAAACCGGCAACGCGCTGTGGCGCGGCATTGCGCTAACGCGCGACGACTGCATCCGTCGGGACGTGATTAAGGCGCTTATCTGCAACTTCCGTCTCGAATTTCGCGAGGTGGAGTCGCAATGGGATCTGCAATTCAGCGATTACTTTGCCGAAGACCTGAAGCTTCTGGCGCCGCTGGCGAAAGACGGGCTGGTGGATGTGTCGGAGAGTGCGGTTGTCGTCACGCCGAAAGGACGTCTGTTGATTCGTAATATCTGCATGTGCTTCGATGCCTATCTGCGTCAGAAGGCGCGTTTACAGCAGTTCTCGCGGGTGATTTGAGCTGCAATGCCGGGTGGCGCTTCGCTTACCCGGCCTACATCTCGCACTTATGTAGGCCGGGTAAGGCGAAGCCGCCACCCGGCTTTTCATCAACAGCTCGTTAGCTAAACAGCCCAACCAGTGCCGCACACAATACCGCCGCAACCGCCGGTTTTGGGCGGGGGGGTTACGCTGTTGA
>OCAM01001497.1_pt1 | contig 11236 bp, 9 predicted proteins | sample 1538281 | NCBI WGS metagenome assembly OCAM01 (sample SAMEA2580273, study PRJEB22360) | human gut metagenome | biome: human gut; feature: human-associated habitat; material: faeces | place: Denmark | collected 2008/2010 | reverse complement strand
TCGTTTGGGAAGAGGATGTTTTCATGATGCAAAAATAAGAATTTTAACGCAATCCCCCAAGGTTTCAGACTGAGCCAATAAAAGAAAGTGAGTATAATTGACGCACTAATTCAATAGCATCTCCACCTCTGTCACATGAGAAACATTTCCAATGATTCCCTTTAAATCCCAGACTTGGTTTTTTATCAGTATGCCATGGGCAAGACATCATCTGTCGCTTAACATTCATACCAAGCTGTTTGGCGGTTTCTTCACATGAAAGGTCTCGTAATTGTCGAAGTATGTGTTGAGGAATATTCAATTGACTATAGTTTGAAAAAATAATTACGAAAACTCGAAGTTTGGCGTCAACCAATCGGGTATATTTAAGTAAAATAAAAAAAGATGTAATAATTTGATTGCTAATTGTTACATCTTTTTTCTTTCAGTGATCCGCCTGGGGCTCGAACCCAGGACCCCAACATTAAAAGTGTTGTGCTCTACCTGCTGAGCTAGCGAATCAATCCTTATTTGCGAATCAGTTATTTCCTGATTGCGGGTGCAAAGGTAGTTACTTTTATTTAATTTGCAAGCATTCCGTAGAAAAAAGTTTCAATTATTTTTCCTCGTTATGGCTTGTTTCTTGATTATCAGTAGTTTCTACTTCATCATATTTTATCTTTTCTTTGTTGATAATAAAGCGTTGGTAGTAGGAGAGCATCAAAGTTGTTAGTGGCAAGGCGATAATCATGCCGAGCATTCCCATTAATGAACCCCAGATAGAAAGAGATAAAAGGATGATGGCAGGATTCAGTCCGGTAATCTTTCCCATGATTTTGGGGACAAGGAAGGTATCCTGTATGATTTGTACGATTGCAAAGACGGCTAATGCACATGCAATGATAATCCAGAAGTTCTGTCCGGTGTCGGCAGCTTTGAGGATTGCCAATAAAATGGTGGGAAGGAAACCGATGATTTGCAAGTAGGGAACCATATTCAATGCTCCGATGAAAAGTCCCAAAGCAATAGCCATGGGAAAATCGATAATCAGGAAACCGATACTGAAAAGAATACCTACGCAGAAAGCAACCAAAGCCTGTCCACGGAAATATCTGTTCATACCATCCTGTACGTCGTGAACCAGGTTGGAGGCAAACGTACGGTATTTATTGGGTAGCAGATGCAACCATCCTTCAGCTATTGCTTCGTAATCCAATAATATAAAGATTACATATAATAATATAATGAAGGAGGCAAGGATGCTGAATAGAATGTTGAGAGATTCTGCAAGCAAAGTCCACACTCTGGGGACGGTATCCTTGATTGCCGCCAGGATATTCTCTTCACTTAATACACGGTTCAGTGCCTGAAGATCGATGTTCTCGTGGATAAATTCAGAAAGATTCTTAGGTACATTGTTACCGGCTCCATTGGTGAGGTAAGTCACTAGCAAGTCGTTCATTCTGCCTATTTCCGAAATCATCGGCGGCACTAACAGATAGAATAAAGTGACTCCGATAACCGTAATGAGGAATAAGGAACAGAAGATGGAAATAATGCGGCTTTTTAATCGTAGTTTATACTGGAAGAATTTGACTAACGGATAGACCATATAAGCTATCAGCCACGCAATAAAGAAAGGTAATAACACTCCGCTAAGACGTTCCACGAGCATTAATATTCCTACAACTAACACACATCCGATGGAACCGCGTATAAAACTGTCGAATGTTATCTTTTTCCTTTCCATAATCTGTTTCTTTTATAGAGTTTATACTTTCTGCTCATCTTCCCCTCGTGCACGGAGATAACATTCCCTGCACAGAGGCTCATATTCGGCTGTTTCGCCTAAAAGAACCTGTTTCTCATTCTTGACTGTACGATGTGAGAAAGAGGCCAGCTGACCACATTTCACACAGATCGCATGAACTTTGGAGACTTCATCAGCAATGGCGCATAATTGCGGCATTGGTCCGAACGGATTTCCTTTGAAGTCCATATCCAACCCTGCAATGATAACACGGATTCCATTGTTGGCGAGCTGGTTGCATACATCAATCAAACCACTGTCAAAGAACTGTGCTTCGTCAATGCCTACTACATCTATCTCGGAAGTAAAGAGTAGGATACTGGCTGACGAATCGATGGGAGTGGAGGCGATAGAATGGCTGTCGTGAGAGACTACATCTTCTTCTGAATAACGGGTGTCGATAGCTGGTTTGAATATCTCTACACGTTGTTTCGCAAATTTCGCTCTTTTCATTCTACGAATTAATTCCTCTGTTTTTCCGGAGAACATGGAACCGCAGATTACTTCGATCCGGCCTCTTCTTCTAGTCTCCTGTATGTGGTCTTCTGAAAATAATACCATGAGATTTTGTGTTTTCTTGATTAAGTAAATATGTGGACAAAGGTAAGCAATTCAATGTGCAAGAACTGTTAAATTATCCATTATTTTAAGTTATTGCATAAATTATTCCTACATTCGCACCGTATAAACAATGGACTGACATGAAACAGAAGCTATTAACAGATATTGAGTTGGATGTTCATGAGTTGAAGTATCTCATGGATTCATTTACCAAGGAGCCGACTCCGACTTTGTCTGAACTGTTGAAGCGGAGCATTACACGGATGCAGGGACGTTTGGATGAACTGCAGCAGGAGGTGGATGCTGTTCAGGTAATTTCTCCGTCAGCTGTGGAAGAGACAGCGGAAGAGGAGGATGAAGTTGCCGGGTCTGAAGAGGATTCCCCCGTGATTATACAATCTCTCGAATCGGTTGTTGTGAAAGAAGATGAGGAAGGAGAAGCCATTGTTGCGGAAGAGAAACCTGTCGTAATAGCGGCAGCTGCAGAGACAGCAGCAGAAGCAGCAGCAGCAGCAGAAGAAGAAGAAGAAGAAGAAGAAGAAGAAGAAGAAGAAGGGAAAAAAGAGGAACCGGCAATTGTTGAGGAACCTGTCGTTGAAACTGTTGTGAAAGAGGAAGAACCTAAATCGGCTGTGTTGGGAGAAAGTCTCAAACTGTCTGCTGGCTTGCGACATGCTATCAGCTTGAATGATTCTTTCCGTTTTTCTCGTGAACTGTTCGGAGGCGACACTGATTTGATGAATCGGGTTATCGAACAGATATCAGTAATGAGTTCCTACAAGACTGCAGTCGCATTTCTGTCCTCGAAAGTCGAATTGAATGAAGAAAAGGAGGCGGTGAACGACTTTCTGGAACTACTAAAGAAATTTTTTAATCAATCAGCATAAAACAAAAACAAGATGGGAAAGCTATATGTGGTGCCTACGCCGGTAGGGAATCTGGAGGACATGACTTTTCGGGCTATCAAAGTCCTGAAAGAGGTCGATCTGATTTTGGCGGAGGATACACGTACTTCCGGTATCTTGCTGAAACACTTTGAAATAAAGAATGCAATGCAATCCCACCACAAATTTAATGAACATAAAACGGTGGAAAGTGTTGTTAATAGAATAAAGGCAGGTGAAACGGTGGCACTAATTTCGGATGCCGGAACGCCTGGAATTTCCGATCCCGGATTTCTGGTTGTTCGTGAGTGTGTACGCAACGGCATTGAAGTGCAGTGCTTGCCGGGAGCAACCGCTTTTGTTCCGGCACTCGTTGCATCGGGATTGCCGAACGAGAAGTTCTGCTTCGAGGGGTTTCTCCCCCAGAAGAAAGGACGGCAGACACGACTGAAGACATTGGCGGAAGAACACCGTACGATGGTGTTTTATGAATCACCCCACCGTCTGTTGAAGACGTTAACACAGTTTGCCGAATATTTCGGTGCTGAACGTCAGGCAACCGTGTCGCGTGAAATATCCAAGCTCCACGAAGAAACAGTTCGGGGCAGTTTGGCTGAATTGATAGAACACTTTACCGCTACCGAACCCCGGGGCGAGATTGTGATAGTATTAGCAGGAATAGATGATTAAATAATTTCATTAAAAAACGTAAAACGTAAACGTATGAAAAAGTTAGCTGTTTTATTTGTATGCGTAGCCATGTTAGCTTCGTGTGATAGCTTTAAAGGTGGAAGTAAAGACCTGAAAGCTGAAAATGATTCTCTTTTGATGGAACTGAACCAGCGCAATGCTGAACTGGATGATATGATGGGAACTTTCAATGAAGTTCAGGAAGGTTTCCGTAAGATCAATGCTGCCGAAAGTCGTGTTGACTTGCAACGTGGAACCATCACTGAAAACTCTGCCAGCGCCAAGCAACAGATTGCTTCTGACATCGAATTCATCTCTAAACAGATGGAAGAAAACAAAGCGCAGATTGCAAAGTTGCAGGCACAGTTGAAGAACAGCAATTACAATTCTGCACAGATGAAAAAAGCTGTTGCTGCTTTGACTGCTGAATTGAACGCTAAACAACAACGTATCGAAGAACTTCAAACAGAACTGGCTTCCAAGAATATCCGTATCCAGGAATTGGATGCTGCTGTCAGCGACTTGTCTGCTGCTAAAGAAACGTTGGCTGCAGAAAACGAAGCGAAAGCTAAAACCGTTGCTGAACAGGAAAAGAGCTTGAATGCTGCCTGGTTCGTATTCGGTACTAAATCTGAATTGAAAGCTCAAAAGATTCTTCAGAGCGGAGATGTATTGAAGAGCGCTGATTTCAATAAGGATTATTTCACTCAAATCGATATCCGTACAACCAAAGAAATCAAGTTGTACTCTAAACGTGCTGAGTTACTGACTACTCATCCGTCCGGTTCTTATGAATTGGTAAAAGATGACAAAGGCCAGTTGACATTGAAGATTACTAATCCTACTGAATTCTGGAGTGTATCCAGATACTTGGTTATTCAAGTAAAATAAGGTAGACATCCCTTTTTGAATTGCCAATGTGCTGATTCCTGGATTCAAGAAATTAGCACATTGGCTTTTTTGTTTCTTATTATACGCATAACTACTGATGAAATATAAAAATCTTTTTTTTGATCTTGATGATACCATCTGGGCTTTCTCTCAAAATGCCCGTGATACTTTTGAAGAAGTATATCAGAAATATTCATTCGACCGTTATTTTGATTCGTTCGATCATTATTATACCCTTTATCAGCAAAGAAATACCGAACTTTGGATTGAGTACGGCGAAGGAAAAATAACGAAAGATGAATTGAACCGTCAACGTTTCTTTTATCCTTTACAGGCTGTGGGAGTGGAAGATGAAGCGCTTGCCGAACAGTTCTCGAAAGATTTTTTCGCGATTATTCCCACTAAAAGTACTTTGATGCCTCATGCAAAGGAGGTATTGGAATATCTTGCTCCTAAATATAACCTCTATATCCTTTCCAATGGATTCCGTGAATTGCAATCATGCAAGATGCGGTCGGCAGGAGTGGACGGGTATTTCAAAAAAGTGATTCTTTCGGAAGATCTCGGAGTGTTGAAGCCTTGGCCGGCAATATTTAATTTTGCCTTGTCTGCCACTCAATCCGAATTGCGCGAATCCTTGATGATTGGTGACAGTTGGGAAGCGGATATAACCGGAGCGCACGGAGTAGGGATGCATCAGGCTTTTTACAATGTGACGGAACGGACTACTTTCCCTTTTCTTCCCACTTATCACATACATTCCTTGAAAGAATTAATGGATTTATTATAGGTTTTCTGGATTAAGTCGTATTTTTGTTGCGTTTTAATTTTGCATAAAATACGATATAATCATGGATAGTACGCTTCTGCCTTTTGCCTTACTTTGTTTCACTTCATTCTTTACATTGACCAACCCATTGGGAACGATGCCTGTCTTCCTTACCATGACTCATGGTATGACGGATAAGGAACGTCAGTCTATCGTACGTCGCGCCACCATTGTGTCGTTTATTACAATAATGGTATTTGTCTTTGCCGGGCAGTTTCTTTTTAAGTTTTTCGGTATTTCTACCAATGGCTTCCGTATTGCCGGTGGGGTGATTATCTTCAAGATCGGCTTTGATATGCTTCAAGCCCGTTATACACCAATGAAACTGAAAGATGAAGAAATCAAAACGTATGCGGATGATATCTCCATTACTCCTCTCGGCATTCCTATGTTATGCGGTCCCGGAGCGATTGCCAATGCTATTGTCTTGATGCAGGATGCACATTCTTATGAAATGAAGGGAATTTTGATCGGCACTATTGCCCTGATTTATCTGCTGACTTTCTTTATTCTTCGTGCTTCTACGAAATTGGTAAACGTATTGGGCGAGACGGGAAACAATGTAATGATGCGCCTCATGGGATTGATTCTGATGGTAATTGCGGTGGAATGTTTCGTCAGCGGATTGAAACCGATTTTGGTGGATATTGTGAGAGAGGGGATGCTTCCTTGATGATAAAAGATAGAAGGGTTGAAGAGTCCTTAAAATGAAATTTATCTTTGCTGTAAAAAATGAACTACCCTTATAGAAGTTAATAAGATATATATAAATAAAGCCGTAAATGGATGACAACTATCAGGAATATTTTATTTTAAATTACTTTTGTAAAAAATAGATTCCCGAGTTTTTTTATAACCCCCTTAATAGAAATGAGACTAAAACTCCAAGGCTTGCCAAAGAGTTTAGTCTCATTTTTACCTTTATAAATCAGTATCTTTTTTATATCTTGGAATTGGATATATTGTATCTACTCTTTTTTATTTCATTAAAAAGAAGTGAATTGTTTATGGATTCTGATCAGTGGCAATATTTAAGCTTTCATTACCGTCGAACTCTGTCATTGGAATCATCATCGTCATTTCCCAGTCTTCCGGATCAATATAACGTCTGTAGTCTAATAGACGTGCTCCTTCTCCCCATTATTCGATACGATGTTGAAGTAAATGTTTCTTACGTAAAACTATTTATGTATATATTTATAAATAATAAGACCTGCAATTTCGATTAATTCTAAAATTGCAGGTCTCATCTACTTATTTAAAACTTATCCTTATATGGAGGCAATATTAAAAAATGTTTTATCGAGGTAGATTATCACTCCATCCCTCTGTTTGTATAACTCCAAAACCTGAATTAACTTCAAAAGAAGGTATTGGGTACACAAATTTGGCAATGTTGAAATTAGTATACGCTCCATCTGCCACACTAATAATTTTGCCTAATCTTCTTGCATCAAAGAAGCGATGTCCTTCTTGAACCAGTTCTAATTTTCTTTCTTTGTCAATCACATCAATAATCGTCTGATCCTCTGCAATTTCACTATCATCCAAATCCGGGTTTCTTTTTGCCGCTACTTCCAACAGTTTTTCTTTAGCTTTACCATAATCAGGAGTTGATTGTTTTGCATATGCTTCTGCCTGTATTAAATACATTTCAGGCAGTCTGAAAACCGGCAAGTTAGAAATCTGATTATTGGTTGTGATACCACGCATTTTTCCACCAGTCCACGTACCGCCAAGAAGTGCCAGACGAATATCATTAGATGAATATTCTGCTATTGTTGCGCTGTTAATAGACAAACCGTATTTATTCCATAAAGTATTCAGAGCATTAGCAGATAAATAATCATCTTCGGCTTTTGCTATAAAGAAAATGTCTTCTGTCGAAACAGCCAATGTCGTGTACATATTCTTATAGTCTTCTTTGGTTGATACAATTGTACCACCACTTAGGGTTATTGCCTCTTGAGCCGCCGTAATAGCCCCTTCGTAATTTTTCATATAGAGTTTTACGCGAGCTTCAAGTGCAGCAACTGCAGCCGTATTCATATACTGTTTACCTACATTTTCAACACCTTCTTTAGCATAATATTCTTTAGCCTTCGTTATATCATCAAGAATCAGGCTATAATTTTGTTCTACACTAACTCTTGACACCTGTGAATAGGCAGGGACGGGCTCAGTAACGTTTACGATACCTAATGTCGTTTTGTTGGCTTCCGAATATGGCAAACCAAACATGTTAGTCAAATAGAAAGAACAGAGGGCTTTAATTGCATAGGCTTGAGCGATGCATCCTTCCACTTCTGTCAGATCCCCCTTTGTTACTTCTTTAAATGAAGCACCTTCTTTAATGATACGTGCACAACGGTCGATAGCCCAATATCCGTATGCCCATATTTCTTCTATGTATGAATTAGTATCCAGTATCTGATAGCGGAAGATGTCATAGAAATGGGACGTTGCAACGGAATGTGAAGTGATATCCGTTGGCGCATCTCCAATTGCTAATACATCACGTCCCAGAAAACGATATGAACCTAATGTGTAATATACACCATTTAAAGCATTCTGAAAATCTTGGGTAGTAACCAAGGCTTCTTCTGTCGGAACAGAAGTTGATGGCGTTTCTGTCAAGAAGTCATCGCATGCGGTGAATGAAATTGCCATCCAACCGGTTAATAAAGCAAATAATATTTTCTTCATTGTCATAAATTTCTAAAGTTATTTTTTAGAAGCTAAGATTAAGACCGAACATGATATTTCTAGGTACAGGATATGCCCAAGACTGCATACCGGTAGATCTAGTTTGTGGATCAAATCCTATAAAATCTTTAGCAGTGATAGTGAACAAATTGTCAGCAGAGATATAAACTCTTAAATTGTCAATAGCCACTTTATTCATAAGGTTCTTCGGAAGAGTATATCCTAAAACCATGGATTTCATTCTCAAATAAGAACCGTTCATTAAGAAACGGCTGGAATTAGTTTCTGCTCCCGAGTTGTCTCCAGCTACAAATTTGGGTACGTCGGTTATATCTCCCGGCTTTTGCCAGCGGTTGTCATAAACATAGTTAGATACCGGACCTAAGAAATAATGTCCAACCTGCATATCAAATGCAAATCCGGAGTTATATACTTTATTTCCCAAGGTGAAACTGGTATCAAAAGAGAAGTCAAAACCTTTGTATTTGAAATTCATTCCAAAGCCACCATAAAATTTAGGATCGGCAGAACCTACAATTCGCTGACCGGCCTCATTTACATTTTTTGTTTTCTCATCCCCTTCTTGTCCTTTATACCACATTGCTTCTCCTGTTTCAGGATCCACTCCTGCATATTCCGGCATATAGAATGTATTATACGCCTCGCCAACTTTTCTGATAGTTAGAGTATTCTCAATTGGTTTTTCTGTGGCAAGTTTTATGATTTTATTTTTATTTGCCGTACCAGTGAAACGAACATCCCAACTGAAATCCTTATTTCTAAGTACGTTAGCGTTAATCAAGAATTCTATACCTTTGTTTTCCATCTCACCTACATTTTTTAGGATAGACCCGAATCCAGTTGTGTAAGAAAGTGGTACATCAAATATCATATCTTTTGTCCGTTGGTTATAATAATCTACTTCGAGTGTCAGTCTTTCAAAGAAAACAGCATGGATACCGATATCGGCTTTTGCAACAGTCTCCCATTTTAGATCCGGATTGGCTATTTGGTAAGGAATAGCTCCTGGTTTACCATTATAAGAATATCCATAATTATATAATCCCATTGCTGCATAATAACCAATATCCTGATTACCTACAGTTCCATAACTACCTCTGATAGTCAAATCTGTCAACCAACTTTTGGTATTTTCCATAAAGCTTTCGTTAGAGATGCGGTATTTTGCTCCTATAGACCAGAAAGGAGCCCATTTGTTGTTTACACCAAATCTTGACGAGCCGTCATAACGGAAACTGCCTGACAGATAATATTTATCATTCAAGTTATATTCTGCATTCATAAAGAACGAAGAAAGAGTGCTTGCTTTGGTTGAAGATCCCGCCCCTGTTGGCTTGGAAGCATTGTCCAATTCAAAAACAGCATCACTAGGATATCCACTGGCAGCTGCATAAATTGTTCTATAAGATATTTTCTGTGCTTCTTGTCCCAACAATACATTCAAATGATGCATGTCTTTGAAAGTGCGGTTGAAGTTTACGGTATTGGTAATGGTCAAGGTTGTTGCCCTTTCCTGATTTCTTTGACCAAGCATACCGCTACCGGAATATTGAGGATTATAAATTGAACTGTAAAAGAACTCGTCCAAGTCAATTAAGCTCAATCCTGCATTTGTCTTCCATGTTAAGCCATCAATAATATTATAAGTAAAATATGGATTCACAACCAATGTAATCTGCTTTTGATTGCGTTTATCACCTTTTTCTTTATCGTTAATGGCTACAGGATTATAATTAACATTTGTATTATATGTTCCATCTTCATTGCGCACCTGTTCAAACGGACGGATGTCATATACTGCTACAATAGGATTAGTATATTGGCTTTCAGTCATAGTATTGTTTATATCGGAGAGTGCTCCATTCACAGAAAGTCCATATCCTATCCGCCCGCTTTTTCCATCTAAACTAATACGTCCGCTATAGCGTTTCATTCCAGTTCCGATGACGATACCTGTATTCTGAAAATATCCTCCACTAATATAATAGCGCAAATTTTCATTCCCACCTTGAGCACTGATATCATATTCTTGTGAAAAACCATTTTGCAGAATCTCCTTCAGCCAATCCACACTCTTGATATTTTGCGTCAAGTCCACATTATACCAATCCATAACATAGGCATTCAGCCATTCAGCAGAAGTCATGCCATCCTCACCGTCATATCCTGCATTTGTTAGTCCTTCGGTCCAGATCTCTTTGTATTTATCCAGATTTGTCGTACGATAATTATGATCTATCTTACCTACAAAACTAGTTCCGACTTTTGCATTCACATTAAAACGCGCTTTTCCCAGACTACCTTTTTTAGTAGTAACTACAATTACTCCATTCGCTGCACGAGCTCCATAAATAGCTGTAGCTGTAGCATCTTTCAAAACTGTGATGGACTCAATGTCGTTAGGATTGATATTAGCCATCGGACTTGCCGCCATATCCCCTGTCCCGGCTTTGTTATAAGCCCCCATTTTGTCTGTGTAAATGGCAATACCATCAATTACGTATAAAGGTTCGGTTCCAGAATTCATTGAACCAACTCCACGAATAGTAGTAGAAGCGTATGCACCAGGTTGTCCAGTCAAGCTATTTACTTGTAAACCAGCTACTGATCCTTCCAAAGACTTCATAAAGTTTGCATCTGTTTTTTTCATCAAGTCCTTGTTATCCACCGTTTGGGCAGATCCCGTAAATGCCGCTTTTTTAGTTACCCCATATCCGGTTACCACAACCTCATCTATTAGCTGTGCATCAGATTTGAGAACCACTCGCAAATTGGGCTTTATCGCCACTTCCTGCGTCTGCATACCAATGTACGAAATCTGCAAAGTCTTTGCAGAACTTGGTACATTCGACAAATTAAAATTAC
>OCAM01001494.1_pt1 | contig 11284 bp, 9 predicted proteins | sample 1538281 | NCBI WGS metagenome assembly OCAM01 (sample SAMEA2580273, study PRJEB22360) | human gut metagenome | biome: human gut; feature: human-associated habitat; material: faeces | place: Denmark | collected 2008/2010 | reverse complement strand
GTAAAGCGTCAAACGGATTTACAAAAAAAGTGTCAAAAGGGGTTGCACAATGACATGGAGAAAAATGAAAATCACGTTTCTGGGAAGCGCTTTTGGGAGGGGTCGTTTTTGGGAAGCCGCATAAACAGGGCATTCTTGTCCCCCAAAAATTATTTTTGGGAAAACGTTTTGACGGGCATTTTGAGAAAAATCTTGGGAAAATTCTTTTCGGGAAACTTTTGGGAGAACAGAAAGGACTGTAGAGGATGATAAAAAAGAATTTCAAGGGTCGTTGCCGTAAATGGAAATTGGAAAAGTGTAGGGATGTGATGAGGGCATACAGTGACATTCAGGCGGCATATGCTGAGAGACTGGAAAAAGGAGATGCAGTGAAGGAATTTCAGTGCAATGTTCTACTGGATGGTCTGGAAGAGGGGGAATATACCTCTGATTTTCTGTGTGTGAAGGCTGACGGGGATTTCATGGTTCGGGAATGTGTGGAGAGAAAATTTCTGATGAAACCAAGGACAGTAAAATTGCTGGATGCGTCAAGGAATTACTGGCTGAGACATGGCGTGAAAGATTGGGGGTTGGTGATTGATGCAGAAAAATGATGTATACAAGACTGGGATATTTAAAAAAGATGAGGAGATTCTGAGAGTTTTAAAAATAAAAGAGGGGAAAGCTCTGGTGGTGGATTGTGTAAAAAGCAAGATGCCTTGGTGGATAAGTCCGTCAGATTTGAGTGGTGCTGTGGAAATTTCGGAAGATGATTTATTGGAAGAGACAGGGATGTATCTGCCGGAAGACATCTCTGCGGTGGCGAATAGAGTGATGCATAAGAGATTCCATATGATTGCCGGGATATTACCCTTTGTGGATGATAAAAAGAAAAGGATTTTTTTGATAGAAGAGGCGGTCAGGATGTATGGGGTCAGCATCAATACTGTGAAGAACTATCTGATTTCATATCTGGTCTATCAGAATATTCTAGTGCTGGCACCAAAGGAGAAGGCGGCAGAGAAAAAGGAACTGACGCAGGATGAAAAAAATATGCGCTGGGCGTTGAACAAATATTACTATACTCAAAAGAAACAGAGTATTTCTACCGCATATACACAGATGGTAAAAGAAAAATACTGTGACAGGGAAGGACGGTTGCAGGGGCATTATCCATCTATCCATCAATTTCGTTATTTCTACCGGAAAAACCGGAAGATGCAGACGTATTATATCTCAAGGAATGGTCTGAAAGATTATCAGAGGAATTACAGACCGCTTGTGGGGGATGGCGTGCAGGAAGAATATGCTGCTGTAGGTGTCGGGATGCTGGATTCAACTATCTGTGATATTTATTTGGTGGATGATTCCGGGAATCTGGTTGGGAGACCCATTCTGGTGGCGTGTGTGGATGCATACAGTTCTTTTTGTTATGGGTACAGCCTTTTGTGGGAAGGCGGCGTTTATTCACTCAGGAATCTGATGTTAAATGTGGTTGCGGATAAAAAGGAATGGTGCAGGAGATTTGGTGTCCTGATAGAAAAAGACCAGTGGGACTGTGACTGTCTGCCGGGTGTGATGGTGACGGATATGGGAACAGAATATATGTCGGGAAATTTTGAACAGATAACAGAACTGGGAGTATCGGTCATAAATCTGCCAGCATACCGCCCGGAGTTGAAAGGAAGAGTAGAGAAATTTTTTGACCTGATACAGTCAGAATATAAGAAATATTTAAAGGGAAAAGGTGTGATAGAGTCGGATTATCAGGAGCGTGGCGCGCATGATTACAGGAAGGATGCCTGTTTGACTATGCGTGACTTTGAAACTATCATCCTCAGGTGCATCCTTTATTATAACTCTCAGAGGATTGTAGGGAATTTCCCTTATACAGAGGCAATGATGGAGGACGGTGTGAGACCATATGCAGCATCTATTTTTGCATGGGGAAGGAAACAGCCGGGAGCTGATTTGATTGATGTGTCCAGAGAGAAAATGGTGCAGATACTCTTACCGAGAACAGAGGGCAGATTTAGCCGTTATGGATTAAAAGTCAATGGCATGAGATACCATGCAGAGGGTTATACGGAAGAATATTTGAAGGGTGGCGTTGTAACAGTGGCTTATAATCCTGAAAATGTGAATCAGGTGTGGCTGCTGGAAGCTGGGAGATTTCAGCCTTTTGAACTGATTGAGAGCCGATTTCGGGAGAAGACATTGGAGGATGTGGAAGGATTGAAGGAAGGATGCAGTGAGATGATAAAGGATGCTGCCGCAGATAATCTACAGGCAAAGATAGACCTTGCAAAACACATTCAGGATATCTCAGGAAGAGCAGGAAAAAGCGAAGATACCAAGATTAAGGATATCAGAACAACAAGACGGAGAGAACAGAGAAAGAGACACATGGATTTTGTGAAGGGAGATGTAGGTAATGAATGAGATAATTAAACTGATTCCAGAGATGAAGACAGGACAGGAATTAATGGAATGTATGGGGGAATATCCAGATTATCTCCCGGAGGTCAGGGAAAAAAGCAGTGCAGAATGTTTGATTGCACTGTCAGACATTTATGATATCTATATTCCCTCTCAGATGTCAGTAGAAATCTACCATAAACTGTATATGGGATTGATGCGGTCATTGCAGAAAAAAAACAGTATACAGGCTGTATATCAGCAATATGAAAATTGTAAAGGCGTGAGAGGAAGAAAATATCAGGGCGGTATTTTAGGAGGTTCGGATTCATTCAGCATAATCGGTGCATCTGGAATCGGGAAGAGTTCAACGGTGTTTCGGGCGGTCAGATTGATAACAGAAAAGGAAGTTATAGAGATGGAGACTCCATATCTGAAAATTGCCCCCTGTATTGTGGTACAGTGTCCATTTGATTCCTCTGTAAAAGGATTGTTATGGGAGATATTGAGAAAAGTGGATGAAGTGCTAGGGAGCCGATATTATCATAATGCGGTGCGTGCAAGAGCCACAACCGATATGCTGATTGGCAATGTGAGTCAAGTGGCATTGCAGCATATCGGGTTATTAGTAGTGGATGAGATACAGAATGTGGTGAACAGCCGGAATGGAAAACAACTGGTTGGGATGTTGACGCAGTTAATCAATAATTCTGGTATCAGTATATGCATGGTTGGAACGCCGGAGAGTATTGTGTTTTTTGAACAGGCAATGCAGTTGGCAAGGCGTTCGCTCGGGTTACAGTATGAGGCAATGGAGTTTGATAAGGATTTTATTGTAATCTGTAAAGTCCTGTGGGGGTATCTATATACAAAAAGTGGTGTAACGTTGACTGATGGAATTATAGAATGGCTCTATGAACATAGCGGAGGAAACATTTCCATACTGGTTGCCCTTATCCATGATGCACAGGAGATTTCTATATTGGAAGGAAGAGATGTCTTGGATATGACAGCATTGGAACAGGCATATCAGAAAAGGATGGCAATGCTGCATGATTATCTGGAACCATCTGTCAGAAGGAAAAAGCAGACCTCTGCGAAGAAAAAGAAAGAATTGATAACAGAGAAAACAGAGATGGCGGATATGGAAGATATGGAAAATCAGGAGAAAACAGGAAGAACAGGTAATTCAGACAGTGTGAGAATGGATATGGACGGGCAGGAAATAAGCCTTGAAGAACTGGTGGCTGATGCAAAGGTAAGAAATTTAAACATAGTGGAGATATTCCAGAAACATTTTGCTGTTGAGGAGGTAGAGATATGATTGCGTTTCTTCCAGAATTATATTCCGATGAATTGGTATATAGTTGGTTATCGCGCTATTATGTGAAGTCAGGCTGTTTATCCTTTGCCTATGTGGTGGAAGACCTGTATGTGCATCAATATACCAGACCAGATACAGAATTTCTCAATGAAATGAAGCTGGATGTGATGGAGCTGATAGACCGATACTGTAACATAGAACAACTGGTTCAGAGACATACGATGTTTTCCTCATATGGGAGATTTCTGCCGTGGGAAAGAAAACAGGAGGCATATGAAGCACTACTCAGAATGCATGGGAACTTTAACAATCTGTTATCCATTCCAAAGAATCAACGGGGGACAGGGCGGTTTCTGCGGTATTGTCCGATTTGTGCGAAAGAGGATAGAGAGCAGCATGGCGAGACATATTGGCATAGGATTCATCAGATAGAAGGAATACAGATATGCAGGAGACATGGCTGTTATTTATGTGAAAGTAAAGTATCTATGGACAGGCAGAAAAAAGCAGGTTTCTGGGATGCGGAAACGCTGATTCCACAGAGTGAGACGATACAGATATGCAGGGATAGAAGGAAGATTGCTTTTACAGAATATATCAGTCAGGTGTTTGAGGCGGCAATGGATTTTCAGGGGAAAATATCAGTGGCAGATTTTTTGAAGTTGCGGCTGGAGAGATATGCCCGTACAGATTCAGGGGCGAGTCTCAGTCTGGATAACCTGTATATGGATTATCAGGATTTCTTTGGAGAAGATGCTTGTATGACAAAAGGACAGATGCAGAAAATCCTTCTTGGTGTGAGATATCATTTCTCTGATATCTGTAAATTGGCTATGTTTGCAGGGATATCAGTAGAGGAACTGACCGCTATTCCTGATACAGTCAAGGATTCTCTCAGGAATCCTGTGTATCAGCAGGTGGCGGAAGAGTTGCAGGTTGATTATGACTTGGTATGTAAGATTGGCGAAGCTGTATTAAAACGCTATGAAAGAAAGGAACGGGTAGTTCAGAGACGGAAAAGGACATTTGCATGGGAGAAGATGGATGCGGAAATGCTGCCGAGTGTAAGAAAGACTATTGAACGCTTATATCAGACTGGGGAAGAACGCCCCCGGAGGATTACAGTTTTCCTTGTACAAAAGGAGATGGGACTGCCTGATAAGAGACTTGACAAACTGCCGAAATGCAAGGCAGAAATCTTGAAATATCAGGAGACGCAGAAAGAATACTGGGCGAGGGAAGCAGTATGGGCGTATCGGAAACTTATGAGAGAAGGGCAGCCTGTAAACTGGACGCAGATACGGAGGCTGACCAATATGAGAAATGTGGATTTTCAGGGATGCAAGGCGTATCTATCCAGATATGGGGAGCAGGAAGCAGAAAAAATAAAAAGTCTTGTATAAGAATTTTACATGGTATGAATAGTCTTGCCGAGAGAGTATAGCCAAGATTTCCGGGCTGGTGTTCTGCTTTTGTCCGTTTGCTTTTTATACGGCTTGAAACATATATAGAACATATAGGACTAAAGACAGGATTAATTACCGAACATTATAAGCCTGTACTTTCTTAGATAATCCTTTCTAAATGGGGGCGATGAAAAAATCCGTAAAAAATTTGCGTATATCTGAAAACCTGTCATAATGGGTCTTGTAAACAAGAAAAATCAATTCACCTAATGAAAGGAGAAACAGATATGTGTAAAAAAAATAAATGGAGCTTTATTGAAGATAAAGAATTAAGGGAGGGAATGGTGATGTTCAGCGATGAACTAAAAGCCTGTGCGAAAGCATATTATGTGAAGTACAAAACTTGTTATCATGAAATCATGGAACCATACGAAAGCATCTGTTCTGGTATCTGTGGTGGAGATGGAAGCATGAAAGTGTACGTGTCACCGGAACTTAACAAGATGTTTGGAGATGAAATCAAGAGTAGATGCAAGGAAGAGGAAACAAAATTTCAGAGGATGCTTGTAAATTGGGATTTCCTATTGAATTATGCTGTGATTTTCCATGCTATTCCAAAGGATAAAGTGGACTATATAAGGAATCAGATATGGGATGATTTAACCAAAATGAAGATTGGCATATTAGGAAAACAGTTTTGTAGATGAGTCTGTCAGAGCAATTAATGTAGCTCATAAAAGTATACTTTACATACAAAAAGTACGGATGACCATATGGCTCCGTACTTTTTGTATGTCTGCCTCATTGCCCCTCTGCTTTTTGTAAGAATGTCTGCATATATTTAGAAATAAAATAGTTTTTATGTTATTGAGGATATATGAGGATGTGAAATAGTTGTGGGGCGGTGAGACTTATAATAGATATATAGATAATAAAATTATTATGATACTATATATAGATGATGCTTTTCTTAATAAACACTATATGTAGTGCGATACTCTGAAAATGAATGCCCCCTATAGTGTTCCCGCATTGAAACACAAGGGGCTTATATCGGTCAGATACCTCTATGCCGCTGGCCATCAACCTGCTCTTCACTCATCTCTTCTAATTGTTCCATTATGTATGCAGTCTGGCTGGCAAGGTAGAACGTTTTGTTCAAGTGGTAATCTGTATTGCGAAGGATACGGGAAAAGGTTTTCATGTGGATGCGTCCGGTATGTTGCTTGATATGTGAGACTGCCTTTTGTGCATGTTTGTGTAAGGACTCGTTTTTCTTAGTCCAGAATTTCTTTGAAAAAATCGGGTCTTTAGGCAGATATCGGCAAAGTTCCTCATACCTGTTGGAATAATCCTGAACTTTCTGCCTGTAAGCGGAAATCTGCCTTTCCATCTGTCCCTGTTCCGATTCCATCTGCCTCAATATCTGTGATTCCTGTTGGAAATCGACAAAATTGGAAAACCCCTCTTCTTCCAGAATCTTTGAAAAACGCTGTTCGCGAAAATTGATGCTGTCCTGCTCTGCCTGTATTGCATTTTGAATTTCGGCAGGGCGGTTGCTCCATACAGGAAATTTTGCCTTCTGTTCCTCTTTGAGCCGGGAAATCGTTTCCTGTGATGTCTGATTCTTTCTCAGCATGTTTGAACGGGCAGTCTGTACCCTGTTAATAGAATCATGAAGCTTCTGGCTTTGGTTTTTTAAAGAATCCTGTTGCTCTTGTAGCACTTCAAGATTGTATTTTGCAGATATGATATCCGATTCTACTTTTCCAAGTTGTTCGGCTAATGATTCATAAAAGGAATTGCTCTTTTCAGTGATTTGTGATTCAAGACTATCTAAAGTCTCCCGGATGCGTTTATTGGTCTCATTCAGTTTCTTGATGTCCTCATTCATGCGGTATCGCTCGGATGACTTATCCTTAGAAGCATGTGAACCCAGATGGATGCCGGAAATCGTGTCGGTTCCCTGTTCCTGATAAGAGCGGCAATCGACACGTTCTGGTCGCCCGGCTCTTTCCAAGGCTTGATTCATATGTTTTTCCCAAGACTGCCTGTATTGGATTATCGCTTCCTTAGAGTTCCAGCGCGTGGTCTTTTCGTCACGCCGTCCATATAATGTACAGCGTGGATTTTTGGAGACCCTTATAAGATTTTCATTATAAGACTCAGAAGGGGTCAGCCATACCTTTTCTTTTCCTCTGTAGTACTGATATTGCTTTTCCCAGCCATCATTTTTGGCTCTGCGGTATTCTTCAGCAGTAAAGGATGCTGTCTCATCATTCCTGCGGCAGATATATTCTTTCTGTGTCTTCGGTGTCCATTTGCCGTTTTGGTCAAGCGGTCTGACAGTGAGAAGGATATGTGCGTGAGGATTGCGGAAAATCATATCTTTTTTATCTGTGACTGGATTACCCTTCATATCTATCGGCGTTCCGGTCTCATCGCGGAGCGGTGGATTATGTATATTGATATCTGCCACCATGCCATCTAATATAAAGGTGTCTTGGACAAATTCCTGTACAAGTCTGATATTTTCTTCCATGGACAGTTCCAGTGGAAGTGCAATCATGACCTCTCTGGCAAGTCTGGCATTTTTGCTCTTTTCACTTTTTTCAACAGCATTCCAGAGTACAGAACGGTTACGAAATTCTGCAGGTGCATTTTCAGGAAGCATAATTTCGCTATGTTCCACCCAGTTTTTTCTTGAATAATCCTCTACGATACCTGTATATTCGTTCTCTATTTTTTCAGCAGCACGATAAGCTGCTGCGGCTACTGCGCTCCTGCCCTCAGAGCGTTTTATGATTTGTATTTGGCATTGAAAGATTGCCATATTAGTCACCTCGTTTTTATTTTTAATATGGAGATTTTCAGATGGGATAAAAGCGTTTTTTATCGGTGTCAGGATTAAGCATATTAGTATTGATAAAGAAAATATCTTTATTAATAAATCACAAGAGGTGAAAAACATGACAGGAGAAAAGATAACAGAACAGAATGAAGATATACGTGTCCTGATTACATATAAGGGTTCTGCCGAGATTGGCAAGGAATTTCAGGATGATTATATGATACTGGAACTGGTCACTGATGGAAGACCGGATGCATTGGCTTCGGCAGTTGTAAATTTTCCATTGCTGGATGGAAATAAGAGCATTTTTATCCATGACCTTATCTCTTATGAGTCAATGGAAGCAAAGGAAACGCTGTTAGAAGTAATAGAGAAATTTGCACGAAAACGGGGATATGCAGCCATCTATATCAACAGTATACGACAGGACAGAGGATTTCTGGATAAAGAGAAATTTATAGAGGTATCTGGAAGGACAATGGCGAAGAAGGATGTGAGTAGATGAATCCAAGAATATGGAAATGGATAAACCGGATTTTTTTAAGTGGTATCTGGGTGCAGCCATTTGCAATGGCAGGTCTGATTTGGTTTTTCAAAAATGTTTTGCAAGGTGATGTCTCATATCTTATCCTGTTTGTCCTGTCCTTCCTTCCATCTATATATATCTGGTCAGAAAATCAGCGAGAACAGGCTGCCGGGAAAATAGATTTCAGTATTGAAGATACGTTCCATGACAGACCAACAGAATATTCCAGTCCATTAAAGATGCATGCAATGTATCCAAGAATAGATGAGAGATTTTTGTTTGATTACCCGGATGGAGTGGTATTTGGAAGGACAGAGACGGGGATATTAAAAAAACATACACAATATTTATGTAAACCATTAGAGAAAGAACATCATAGCAATTCACATGTACTACTGATTGGCGGCAGTGGAAGCGGAAAGAGTGCATCTGTCATCATTCCGACACTTCTGGCATCCCCTGATAACATGGGAATGTTCATTGTGGACATAAAAGGCGAACTTTGGCGAAAAAGCCGCCGCGTTGATGATAAAAATACGGTTATCATAGATTTTCAGGATAGGTCAAAATACGGATGGGATGGTCTGTATATGTTGAACAGTAAAGTGGAGATACGGGATAAGGATGTGAGGGAATGCATGGAGATGATAGCCAATAGTCTGATACCGATTTCTGCAAAGGACAGCAATGAGTTCTGGAAACAAAGTGGACGCTCCCTCTTAACAGGTGAATTGATAGGCTTATGGAAAGATGGGGAGACTAAAAATCTGTCAGAATTAATCAATATAATATTGTCCAGAGATACCAGAGAACTGGTTGAGGAACTGATGGATAAGGCAAAACCAAATGCATCAGAAATTAAATTTCTTTCTTCATTTAAAAATCTTGCTGATGAGACACTGAGTGGAGTAGTACAACAGATGCAGGAATCTATTAAGGTTTTTGTTGATGATGATATCCGTTATGCTTTTGAGTCCAATACGAAACGAGCGCATCCTCTGATGATTGAGGATGGGAAAGCCATATTTTTGGCTGTTCGTGAAGAAAAACTGGAAGCATATTATAACGTGATTAACCTTATCATTGCACAGGTTTTTGACAGTCTGATAAAGCGACCGGAGGGTAGTTTGCCGGTGATGGTTGTGATTGATGAGATGGCAAGGCTCTGTTCGCGTGGTGCGATATATGGTTTACATAATCAGATTTTATTAACAGGAAGAAGCAGAAATATCACCTTGATTATGGTTACACAGTCTTATGAGGCATTGTCAGGAGCGTATAGCAAGGATGACATACAGAGTATCGTGGCGAATAGCGCGTATGTGGTTGTTCTTGACTGTAAGAGTCCTGAAACGGCAAAAAGCATTTGCAGTATGGTAGGTAATTATAAAGAAAGGGAAAAAACATGGAGTGGAACCGGAAAGAACCGGAGCGTAAGCATTTCTTACAGGGATAAGCCGATACTGGAACCGTCTGACCTGTCAAAACTGGTTGTAGCAGATGAAGCGATTATCGTTTCTGCAGAGTTCGGATATTGCAGAGTGAAGAAGAGCTTTTATTTCAATGATGCAGTCTTGGGTGAATTATCTGGGAAGGTGCAGACATATAATCAGGAGGCACTGGGAATAGAAGGAAAAAATACAGTGCAGATGCCCGTTTATTCAGTGGATGCAGAAGAATCAGATAAAAATTGGATGGATATTTTAAATGACATATTGAAACAATGTGGCGAATTTTTGAAAAAAAAGTTCATGTATATAGTAGAACAAAATAAAACAGGAGAGAAAAAAGATGAGAAAAGAAGAAATAGATGAATTACAAAGAGAAGTGCAGAAGAATTTAGGCGAAAAATGGGAGGTAAAGCCGATGACCGTAAAGAAAATCGGCGGGGATAAGGAGGCAATAGGATGTAAATTTCAGGGTGATGAGTTCATGGTTGTTTTATATCCAAATGAATATGAAAATCTTTTGAGGTCAGGAACCAGCATTGAGGAAATCGGAACGCATCTGGCACAGGAGGCAGAGCAGAAAAGATATGGCTTTCCACAGATGCCGAAAACGCCGGAAGAATTTAGAAGAGAGCTGTATATCCAAGTGATAAATGCCGATATGAACGAGGAACTGTTAAAGAATGTAGTGCATGATACCATGGGGGATGTTGCGGCGGTTGCCAGATGCAGGATTGCATCCGATGAACAGGGCGTGACTTCATTTTTGGTCACTAGGGAAAACATGGAATGTTTCCAAATGACACAGGGAGAGATTATGGAGCAGGCATATCACAATACCGCTGCTCAAAAGTATACCCTGCAAAATCTAAATGAAATCATGCGTGAACTAATGACTTCAGAAGGATTAGACCCTGAGATTGTAAAGGAACTTACACATGAAGAAACGCCGTTATATGTTTTGACAAATTCTGAGAGAGTAAATGGGGCAAATGCGATTGTCTGCCCGGAGGTTTTACAGCATGTGTATGAGGAACTGGGGGAAAATTATTATATTATGCCAAGTTCTATACATGAAGTCTTACTTGTGAAAGAAAGTACAGGTCTGACACCGGATGAAATGAAGCGTATGGTGCATGACGTAAATGTAGCAGAGGTACGACCGGAAGAACTGCTCTCATTTAAGATATTTCGTTATGACGGAAGGAAACTTTCGATGGTGAATGAAGAGATGCAGGAAATCTCACAGGCAAAAGAAAAAATAAAACATAGTAAGTTAACTTGTTGTGCTAGATAAAATAAAATATAAAGAAACTTCAACAAAATATGCTA
>OCAM01001487.1_pt1 | contig 11348 bp, 8 predicted proteins | sample 1538281 | NCBI WGS metagenome assembly OCAM01 (sample SAMEA2580273, study PRJEB22360) | human gut metagenome | biome: human gut; feature: human-associated habitat; material: faeces | place: Denmark | collected 2008/2010 | reverse complement strand
CCGCCGTTGCCGCAGAACAAAACCTTCTTGCCATTGGCCAACGCCTTTTTTACTTCTACAGCAATGCGCTCAATCTGTGCCAGAATATCGCTGTTCATCACAGCATTTGCCACCTGCAGATGGTCTAGAAAGCGTTGCTTAATAATCTCTTTCATTTTCTACCTCATTACCAGTTTACAAAATCAAATTTAGCTTCAAAAGCACTGTCTTTATTATCAGTATCTTTATGCTTGTAAATCAAGGAAAGCTGCCAGCAGCAGAACTTATGCGTCCAGCTGTATCTTGTTTCATAATTTTTCTTTTGGTCCAAATCATAGCGGTTGACAATGGTAAAGCTGTTCTTGTCATCCATGATGTATTGCAGACCATTACGCAGCTCTTTAGCCATATCAGGCTGATCGTAGGTAAATACATCTGTCGTAAAATCTTCACGATAATAACCAACCCAGGTATTCCAATGCGGACTGATTTTCTGGGCTAAGGTTGCATAATAAACATTAGTGGATTCTACAGAATCATCTGCGCTCTCGCGTGTCCACTTCTTACCGATTGTCAAATCTAAAGAGGTTTTTTTACTGTTGAACAGATAAATGCGGTCATGGTTAAGGAAGGCACCATATTCTGTATGCCAGCTCTTACGTCCGGTATCATCATTTTTCCACAGGCCACGTTCAAAGTAAGCACTGTAGGATAAGGGCAAACCTGGTGCAATATGATGATTTTTATAATCAAAGCGGATATTGTTCTGCTTCTCTACCCATTCATCATCATCCTCATACCAACCGTTTTCATAGGTAACCTTAAAGTTACGCTCGTTGTGCTCCAAGCCGTAAACAGGCTTATAGCCGGCCTTGCTGTAATAATTCAAATCAGCGTAAATTGTGTCTTTATCTCCTAAAGGACGCTCGTAGGAAAGATTGACATAGGTACCCTTGTCGCTGTCCTTAAAGCCGATATGCGGCAGAATACGTTCCTTGGACTTTTCCGTCAGGCTATTTTCCCAATAATCACGGGAATAGATATGCTTGCCGCGTACATAAACCTTGACGTCGCGGGCTACCATTTTATCATGAGGATAAATTTCAAAGGTCTTTGCCTTGATTTCAAGACATTTGGGATGCTTTACTGCCGGACAACGGCTCGTAGAACCTCCCTCATCAAGAACCATCTTATCAGGATAAATTTCGGCATGAGGCGCAGCAAAGAAATCTTTGCCGTTCTTACCGGTCAATTTTTTCATTTCACCGGTTTTATTGTTAAAGTTATAATGGCCCCAGGCAGCCTGTGTTTCGCTGGCACCCTCTACCAGCTTGCCACCCTCCAGCAGCCAGATATCGCCGGTTTTCATATTACCCTTGACCTGCGTTGTATAAATATCCTGACCGTTCTGCGATACCTTGATATTGCCCTCGGCATGAAAATCACCGCTGACAGTATCATATTCGGCATGTTCACCGGTCAGACGAATCGGCAGCCCCTGCTGCTTTTCTGTATCCAGCTTTTCACGATGCGGTACCGCTGTATTAGGTTCATCAACAGTTACCGGGCTTAGCATACTGTCACTATTACTGTTGCTGAACTGCTCAGCATAAACAGGCAGGCACATGCCAAGTGCCAAAGCTGTAGCTATAAAAGTCTTATGCATATAAAAAACTCCTTTTTTCTATACTGATGAAGAAAAAATTTCATAGTAATCCACTTAACATTATACCATAAAAAAAGCAAAAGCTCACTCGAAAGAGTGAGCTTTTCACGTATAATTTTCGATTTTATTCCTGATATACAACGCCTTGCAGAGAAGTATCTTCAGCAGTCTGTACAAATGTTTCACAGCCAACCGGAATAGTTACGCTGTTACCCTTGACAAAAGCACCGCCAACCAGGCCCACAGGACCAAGGATAATCATACCGCCGATAGCAGCTCCGGCTGCACCGGCAATGCTTTCAGCCTTTTGTTTAGCAAGCTCGCCTACAGTAACGGGAATCTTGGTTCCGTCTACGCCATAGATATAGGTAAAGTCAATATCAATGCGGCCATCCTTACCGAAAATACCGGGCTGAACAACCTTCTTAACCTCACCAACACCGGTTGCACCCTTCGGCAGTACCAGTACGTCATTTACATACAGGTTATCCGCTGCCTTAAAATGAACTACATCACCCTTACGGCTCATTTTAGTGCTCAGCTCAGAGGTAAAAGCAATTTTAAAAACAGAATCCTTCGGAAGCACAACCTGCTGTACAGGCACATTTCCGTCAGTATAAGAAGCGAGCTTCAGCAGACTTTCCAGGCGACCACTCAAAGAACCGGTCTGATTCTGGCCATAAAGCAGCTTTTCCGTGGCTTCAATACGGTTTTTGGCAGCGCCGCCAGACATGCTTTCGTTCATTTTCCATTCTACCACATTCAGCTTAGTAGCAAAGGAAGCTTCACCGTTATCAGGAGTACCCTCAAGATAATCGTACATATTGTCAACGCGGTTTATAATAGCATCGCTGGTAATAGTTCCGTAAACATCATCTTCCAGACTATCCATACGCTGCAGCAAGGAACCGCTCTGCTCCGTGCCATAGAGCATTTTTTCCATAGCGCCGATTTTATCTGCCATCGGGACAGCAGAATCAGCAGCAAAACCTGGAATTACTGTAGTAAAGCAAAAGATAAAGGTCAACAATAAAGTTGCAAGCTGTTTTTTCAATTTTCTTACCTCCAATCAGAGCTATATATTTTCATTATAGCATGTTTTACCTAAAAAAAACAGAGGTTCTATTCTGAACCTCTGCTTTATCCAATGTAAAATTTGTACAGATTGTTACTATAAATAATATTGCAGACAGCTTTTGTACCTATATTACAAACCAAACAAGTAATTTTTTATTTTTTGTAGCTGTCAACAGCAGACTTAACAGCAACCTTCATTTCATCCATTTTAGCAAAGCGACGACGATGCTGTGCTCTTTTGGACGGCTTCAGCTCTTCCATAGATTTGCGGTGTTCCGCGGTCGGCATAATATAGAAGCGACGATCTGAGCAGATAACACCCTCGCACTCCTGCCAGAAAGCACCGAAATCAGTCTTCAGCTTACGATCTACACGTACATGGTTCATCGCGTAATAGCCGTCATTGGTAACAGCGAAAATATTTTCAACGCCTATAGCCTTAGCAAAACAACGCAGACCATAGAACATCAGGTTTTTGGTACGATAGCCGAAGAAAGCCTTCGTCATGCCCTTAATCAGCTCATTACCGTTCTGCGGTCCCTGCAGGGCACCAATATAAATAACATTCTTGCCGTCTGTTTTATTCTTTGCCAGCCAGAACATGATTTGGTATAAAGGCTCGCCCTCATAGAATAAAGCCAAAGACATGCAGCCTTCCTTGCGTTGGCCGGCATGAAACCACAGCTGCAGCGTCAACGGTCTGTCATCGTAGGAATCCTCCCACAGCTGCACCATTTCACCCTTGCTATACAATTTATCCATCAGCTCCGGCTTGAACAGCTCTTCCATAATCAGCAGATGATTCTGCACCAGCTCTACACGTTCATCCCAAGTTGAGCCTTTATAAAAAAACGCTCTGGTAGTCTGTTCCAAAAGCGCAGGTGCTCCCTGCAGCCATGCCTGACGATTGCTGTTTGCATCAAAAAATTTCAGCAAGCCTTCTATCGAGTTGCTATGCATAGCACAACGCGCACGGAAAACGACATAGCGCTTCATTTCCTTCAAAATATGTGTCTGATATAAGCTTTTGCCGACATATTCTAAAATATTCTTGTCCATCAGTTACCTCTAGAAATATTATAATTATCTATATTATAGCATAGTTCAGAATGATAAGCATCAAGCATTCTTGATAAAAATATGTTTATGTGTTAAAATTTTTACGACAACCGTTTTACAGGGTGGTATTGCCTTCATTCAATTAAGAATGGAGGTGATGTCTATGGTATATTTTACATTCCAGGATCTTATGATTTTCGGTATGTTTATACTGGCATTGCTGACGTTCATTTTTCAGAACCGAAAGTAAATCGCACATAGAAAAACCGCCTCTGTAATTTACCAGATTCCGAGGCGGCTTTTCAAGTCAATTCAACTGGCAACCCACCTTTGCGGGCGGTTGTCTTTTTCTATATTTAATATATCACATTCATACTATTTTTTCAAGTAATGACTTAATTCTTTCTCATATGCTCTTCCAGGTACTGACCGACAATTTTAACGGCACAGTAATCACCGCACATGGAGCAAGCCTCATCATCGGATTTGTTCTTGCGGCAGCGATATTCCTTAGCCTTTACCGGGTCGATAGCCAGATCAAGCTGAGCAGGCCAATCCAGAACCTTACGTGCTCTTGCCATCTTCAGGTCCCACTCCCATGCCTGCTTGTTGCCGTTAGCCAAATCAGCGGCATGCGCAGCGATACGGGTAGCGATTACGCCCTCGCGTACATCATTTAAGTCAGGCAGGCCCAAATGCTCGGCCGGAGTTACGTAGCACAGGAAGTTAGCACCACTGACAGCAGCAAGAGTGCCGCCGATAGCACTGGTAATATGGTCATAGCCGGGAGCAACATCTGTTACAAGAGGTCCGAGCACATAGAACGGTGCGCCGTGGCACAGGCGTTTTTGCAGCTGCATGTTCGCAGCAATCTGGTTGTAGGGCACGTGGCCGGGGCCTTCTACCATAACCTGTACCCCCTTATCCCAAGCGCGCTGTGTCAATTCACCCAGGTTCAGCAGCTCCTGAATCTGCGCTCTGTCGGTAGCATCAGCAATGCATCCGGGACGCAGGCCATCGCCAAGGCTGATAGTTACATCATATTCGGCACAAATATCAAGAATTTCATCATAGTATTCATACAGAGGATTCTCTGCGTCATTGTGCAGCATCCAGCCGGTGATAAAGCTGCCGCCGCGGCTGACAACATCCATCTCACGGCCTTCGTCAATGAGTGCTTTCAGCACATTTTTGTTAATGCCGCAATGAATGGTCATGAAGTCGGCGCCATCTGCAGCCTGTTGGCGGATAACATCGAAAATATCTTCCTTAGTCATCTCAACCACTGCGCCACGCTTCTTAATGGTTTCTACAGTTACCTGATACATAGGCACAGTGCCAACCATTACGGTAGATGCAGCAATAATTGCCTGACGGGAAGCGCTGATATTGTTGCCGGTGGAAAGATCCATAACAGAATCCGCGCCTGCATCAATAGCAGCCTGCAGCTTTGCCAGCTCCGGTTCCGGATCAGGATAGCTGCTGGAGGTGCCGATGTTAGCGTTAACCTTTACGGTAAGGCCGGTACCAACACCGCGCGGAATAATATTTTTATGATTGATGTTGCAGGGAATGGCGATAGTACCGTTTGCTACGCCTTCGCGAATAAACTCCGCAGTTACATGCTCCTGCTCTGCTACAATTTTCATTGCTTCGGTAATCACACCTTGGCGTGCCAATTGCATTTGTGTTGCCATAATTTTTCCTCCTTATAATTAAAAGACCGCTTTCCTGTCGGAAAGCGGTTGAATTGTCTTTTTGCAGAAATCTGCTCGCTTTCCTACGCTGGTTTTAACCAGATTCAGGTTCAAAGGGTCGGATGTAAGTCCTCTCAGCAAATTGCGCCCCTAGCGGTTGCGTTGTTTTGTTTACATGCTTACTTTAACATGAATAACATCATTTTGCAAGCATACAAACCGAAACTTTTCTGTAATCTACGTTACAAATTCACTAAAAAAATTGTATACATAAAAAATCTTTACAAAAACACTTGACTCTAAAAGCAGGCGTGCTATAATCATCTACAAATCACATTAAGCAACGCAATGATGGAGAAGCAATGTGCAGGTCTTTTCAGAAAGCTGGCGGTTGATGCAAGGCAGCAGCGAAGCACACTAGTTCCGCTCCGAAGCGGCAAATGACGAATTTGACGGGTGCGCCCGATACAGCGTTCAAAGTTGGCCATAGGCAAATTGGGTGGCACCGCGAGCAGTCCTCGTCCCAAGATAGGGATGATGGGCTTATTTTTTTAGGTGAAGCAATTATGCAATGGCAATTTGGGTGGTACCGCGAGATAAAGGCAAGCTCGTCCCAAAAGGATGTGCTTGCCTTATTTATTTTCAGGAAGAAGGAAAGAATACATGAAAAGAGCATATAACTTTAACGCCGGTCCTTCCGCTATGCCGCTCGAGGTACTGTTGGAAGCGCAGGAAGAATTCTTAAACTATCAAAACACCGGCATGAGCATCATTGAAATGAGCCATCGCAGTAGTGAATACGCTGCCCTGCATGCAGAAACAAAACAGCTGCTGCGTGAGCTGATGGAAATCCCCGAGGATTACGAGATTATGTTTATCCAAGGCGGCGGCAGCACCCAGTTTTTAATGACAGCTGCCAATTTCCACACTAAAAAATACGCCGCTTATGTCAACACCGGCGTCTGGGCCAAAAAGGCTATGGCAGAAGGAAAATTCTACGGCGAGGTTTATGAGGCCGCTAGCAGCGCTGATAAGAACCACAGCTACATTCCACAGGAATTCACGCTCCGCCCCGATACTTCTTATGTACACCTCACTGCCAACAACACGATTTACGGCACCGAATACAAGGATTTCCCCAAGTTTGATGTTCCCGTTATCTGCGATATGTCCAGCGACATCCTCTCGCGCAAGGTGAACGTCAAGGATTTTGATCTTATCTACGCAGGAGCGCAAAAGAATCTTGGTCCTGCAGGCGTAGTCATTGTCATTGCCAAGAAAAGCTTTTTGGCAACAGCGCGTGAGGAGCTGCCTACTATGCTGAAGTACAGCACCTTTGCCAATAACGATTCTTTGTACAATACACCGCCTGTCTTTGCCATTTATATGGTTAACAAAACTCTGCACTGGATTAAAAAGCAGGGTGGCGTAAACGCTATTGCCAAGAATAATGCAGCAAAGGCTAAGCTCATCTATGACGTTATCGACAACAGCAACGGTTTTTACAAGGGTCATGCTGCTCCCGAAGCTCGCAGTAATATGAACATTACCTTCAATTTGGCTACGCCGGAAATGGAGAAGGATTTCATAGCTAAGGGCAAGGCTGCCGGCTTTGTCGGTATCGGCGGTCATCGTCTTGTCGGCGGCTGCCGCGCCAGTGCCTATAATGCTGTGCCGCTGGAGGCCTGCAAGGCTTTGGCGGAGTTTATGGAAGAATATATGAAGGAAAACAAATAACAGGAGGATAAATCACCATGAAAATTTTTGTCAGCAACGATATCAGCGAAAAAGGCGTAGCTCTGCTGCGCGAACACTTTGATGTAGATGTAATGCCCAACATGAAGCCGGAGGAGCTTATTAAGGTTATCAACAATTACGATGGTCTGGTAACCCGCAGCATGACCAAGGTAACCAAGGAGGTTATCGAAGCCTCCACACGCCTGAAGGTTCTCCGCCAAAGCGGGTGTGGGCTTTAACACCACCGATATTCCTGCCGCTACCGCTAAAGGCATCGTCGTACTCAACACCCCGGAAGGCAACACCATGGCAGCTACCGAGCACACCGTTGCTATGATGATGGCTATGACTCGTCACATTCCGCAAGCCCATCAATCCATTCAGGAAGGCAAATGGGACCGCAAATCCTTTGACGGCATTCAGGTACAGGGCAAAACCCTTGGCATCATCGGCGTCGGCCGTATCGGCAGCCGTGTCGCCAAACGTATGCAGGCTATGGAAATGACCACCATTGGTTACGATCCTTATATTACCGAAGAACGTTCGCATCAGGTTGGCGTTGAGCTGGTTGATTTTGACACTCTGCTGGCTAAATCCGATTACATCACCATCCACACTCCGCTCACCAAAGAAACCGAAAAAATGCTGAACGCCGAAGCTATTGCCAAAATGAAGGACGGCGTGCGCATTGTCAACTGCGCCCGCGGCGGTTGCATGGATCCCGAAGCTATTGCCGAAGGCGTTAAATCCGGTAAAATTGCCGGCGCTGCCATTGACGTTTATCCGACCGAACCGCTTACCAAAGAAAATAACCCCTTCCTGGGCCTGTTCAACGTTGTACAAACTCCGCACCTTGGTGCTTCCACCATCGAAGCGCAAATCGGTGTAGCTGTTGATGTTGCTTACGGCGTAATCGATGCTCTCGAAGGCCGTCCGGTTATGACCGCCGTTAATATGGCGCCCATTCCGAAAAGCGTGGCAGCAGTTATCCAACCTTACTTTAAACTGGCAGAACGCATGGGTACCGTGGGCATCTATTTGGCAGACGGACCGATTAAGAGCGTGGAAGTTGAATACACCGGTGCGCTTGCCGAAACCGAAACCCAGGCACTCACTACCGCCTTCCTCAAAGGCCTGCTGAACCCAATTCTGCAGGAAAGCGTTAACTTCGTCAATGCTCCCGGCATTGCTAAAAAACGCAACCTGGAGGTTAAAGAGGTTAAGGCTAACAAGCCAGGTTACTTCACTACCGCTATCAATGTAAAAATTGCTACTGCCAAGGGCACACATAAAATCGAAGGCACTTTGTTCGACGGCAAGCAGCCTAAAATTGTACAAATCGACCAATATCATGTTGACTTCAATCCCGAAGGCTACCTGCTGCTGGCACCGCACGTCAACAAGCCTAATATGATCGGTCAAATGGCAACTATTTTGGGCAGCGCCGGCATCAACATCAACGGCATGCAGGTTGGCAGCACTCCTAAATCCGACACCAACATTATGGCGATTGCTGTTGGCGATGATATTCCTAACGATATTATGCTGCAGCTGCGTGGTGTGGAAGGCATTATTGACGTTAAGCTTATCAACTGCGAAGGCTAATCACTATATAAATTACAGCGAGGAAATTCTATGAGAATAATTTTAGTCCGACACGGCGAAACAACCTGGAATATAGAAGGCAGATACCAAGGACAGGAGGATACACCGCTGAGCGAGCGCGGTCTGCGCCAAGGCCACCTGCTGGCCGAGGGTTTGCACCATATCCCTATTGATGTGTGCATCTCCAGCCCACTGCAGCGCTCCTACCAAACCTGCAAGTTTTGCGCCGATCTGCACAAGCTGCCGGTAGCAACAGATGAACGTCTGCTGGAAATAAATCACGGCAGCTGGGAAGGCGTGCTGGCACCGGAAATTGCCAAGCAATTTCCGCAGGAGTTTGCCCTGTGGCACACCAGGCCGCACCTAGTACAAATGCCTGACGGCGGCGAAAGCCTGGAGGATGTGCGCAAGCGTGCGCGCGCTGCCTTTGACGATTATGCTGCCAAATATATCGATAAGACTGTGCTGGTTGCTGCGCATGATGCAGTGAACAAAGCGATTATCTGTGATTTGCTTGGCCTTGATATGTCGCACTTCTGGCAGATTAAGCAGGATAATACCTGTATCAATGTATTAGAATATAACGAAGGTGTTTGGCGCGTAGTGCTGCTGAACTCCACCAATCATTTAGGCTTCCTGTTCAGCGGTATTGAGCAGGCCGGCCTGTAATTAAACAAAGCAAAACTACCGTCCTACGCAGCAAAGCTGCGAGGGCGGTAGTTTTTTGTCTTTCTTGTCAAAATTTTGTTTGCATGATACAATATTACAGACAACCGTGTTGCGGGCGCATCCAAGAAGCAAGTCCATAGGACGAAGCTGATTGGTACTGCGCGCCATGTGATAGCACCCCAAGAGGCGTAGCCGATTGGTTTGGTGCGAACCACTGCAGGGTGGCGTTGCCGAAATTCCGTTGGAATGGAGGTGATGCTTATGAAAAATTACGACTTCAAAGATCTTATGGCCTTTGGCGTATTTATTCTGGCGTTACTGACATTTATATTTCAGTTCAGCAAATAATCCAGACATAAGAAAACCACCCCAAAACTTGCCGGTCGCAGGGTGGATTTTCTTACCACATTGAACTGGCAACCCACCTTGTGGGCGGTTGTCTTTCTATATTTATTATACCACATCAAAATATTTTTGCAATACAGTAATCCAGACATAGAAAAACCGCCTCTGTAATTTGCCGTTCACTGAGGCGGATTTTCTGACACTATGAATCGGCAACCCACCTTGTTGCGGACGCATCCAAGAAGCAAGTCCGTAAGACGATGCTGATTGGTATATGCGCGCCATGCAATAGTGCCCCAAGAGGCGCAGCCGATTGGATTGGCACGAACTGCTTAGGCGGTTGTCTTTCTATTTTTATTATACCACATTCAAATATTTTTGCAACACAAAGCCCCCTCACCTTTCGGTGAGGGGGCCTTTATACGCGCGTTTATTATTTTGTGTTACTTGCTAATCGTTAAATTAGAAAGTGAAGGTCAGGTCAGCCCAAACGATGTTGTCATGATCTTCATCATGCAGTTTGGAAACAGTGTCATAGTAAGCAACAGTGCCTACGATGCCTTTAGCGAATGCATAGTTAGTGCCAACGCCCCAGCCTTTGAAGCCTTCGTTCTTATCGGCAACACCATCAAATACAGTAGCATCAGTGGTGTGTGCAACGTAGGTCATGCCGCCTTGGTCATAGTAGTTAGCGAACAGGCCCCAAGAACCAGCTTCGGTAGCTTCAGCACCTTTGTAGGTCAGGCCAGCAGTCCAGCCGTCAGAACCAATACCAGTTACGTCTTTATCATCTTTGCTCATGTCGCCCTTCAGGTACATACCAGAAACAGCTACATTGCCGTCGAAGTCATAGGAACCGCCAACATACCAGATAGCATTGTCACGACCTTCGCCAACAGCATCTTTGTACATATCTTTGAAGTTTACATAACCAGCAGTCAGGCCAAGTTTATTGAAGTCACCGGTCAGTTCAGCACCAGCATAGTTACCAAAGGACATATCAGTGTCTTTACTATTAACTTCAACAGAAGCGTCGGTAGCTTTACCAGCAAAGCCTTTTAATTGAATTTTGCTGCCATAGGATACTTCAACGCCATCAGCGCGGGTATCATATACATTGCCGTTTGCGAAGAATGCATTGTAACGGCCAGCGGTTACATTCAGGCCACCCAGTTTACCTTCTACATATGCACGTTGGAAGGAAGTATCTTCATTGCCAGCGTTGTCGGTCAGGTCTTGAGTGTTTTCCAGCATACCGGTGTAGGACCAGTCATCATTGATTTGGCCGTTAACCCACAGACGAGAACGCAGATCATTGTATTTATTGCCGTCGTTGCTAGAGTCAGTGTAACGATAACGCATTTCGCCGGTTACTTTTACATTGTCAGCTTTTTTCTCCAGGTTAGCAACGCGAACGCCCAGGTTGTCCAGTTCGTCAGCGAATTCAGCAGCCAGTTTATCAACGTTAGCGCCTTTAGCCATTGCTTTAGCAACGATTTGAGCCATTTCATAAC
>OCAM01001482.1_pt1 | contig 11377 bp, 14 predicted proteins | sample 1538281 | NCBI WGS metagenome assembly OCAM01 (sample SAMEA2580273, study PRJEB22360) | human gut metagenome | biome: human gut; feature: human-associated habitat; material: faeces | place: Denmark | collected 2008/2010 | reverse complement strand
AACAGCACCGGCGACAGACGGTGCAGCGGCTTCGGCAGTACAGTAAAAAAATACTGTTGACATATGCAGAGTACTGTATTATAATTACCCCTGAAATTAAAATAAGAATGATAAAGCAAAGGCGCTTTGTCTGTTGAAAAACAGGCGAAGTGCCTTTTTTTGCATTCAAAAGGAGGAAAAAACGATGAGAATGACACCGAAAGAGCAGGAAAAGCTATTGCTCCATTTTGCCGGAAATCTCGCAAAAGAAAGGCGGGAAAGAGGGTTGAAGCTGAATTATCCGGAAGCAGTAGCTTATATCAGCTCAGAATTGCTGGAAATGGCAAGAGACGGAAAAGAAGTGACAGAGCTTATGATCCAGGGAACAAAAATCCTTGCAAAAGAAGATGTGATGGAAGGAGTTGCTGATATGATTCATGAAGTACAGGTTGAAGCAACTTTTCCAGACGGAACGAAACTTGTGACTGTACATAATCCGATTCAATAGGAGGATCATTATGAAAATAGGTGAAATTATACCTGTAGACAGGGAAATTATTTTAAATGAAGGAAAAGAGTGTCGAAAAATTCTTGTGAAAAACATAGGAGATCGACCTGTGCAGGTAGGTTCTCATTATCACTTTTTTGAAGTGAATCGCTGCCTTGTTTTTGACAGAGAAAAAGCGTATGGCTTTCATCTTGATATTCCATCAGGAACTTCAGTACGATTTGAACCGGGGGAGGAAAAGGAGACGACACTGACCGCTATGGGAGGAAGTCGAAGAGTTTTCGGATTTAATGATTTAACTTGTGCCAGAGTTTCAGAGTCCACAAAAGTGGCTGCCCTGAATGTGGCAAGACAAAAAGGCTTCATCAAATAGGAGGAATACACATGAGTGTGAAAATCAGCGGAGAAAAATATGCAATGATGTACGGTCCTACAACAGGCGACAAGGTGCGTCTTGCAGATACGAACCTCATTATTGAGGTGGAAAAGGATTTTACAATATACGGAGAGGAATGTAAATTCGGCGGTGGAAAAACGCTTCGTGATGGGATGGGACAGTCTGTTACGACGACAAGTGCGGACGGAGATCTGGATTTAGTTATCACAAATGCTTTGATCGTAGATTATACGGGAATTTACAAAGCAGATGTCGGAATTAAGAATGGTGTGATAGCAGGTATTGGAAAAGCCGGAAATCCCTCTGTGATGGATGGCGTAACACCAGGAATGACAGTGGGAGCGTCTACAGAAGCTCTGGCGGGAGAGGGACTTATCCTCACGGCAGGAGGACTGGATACGCATATTCATTTTATTTCTCCTCAGCAGATAGAGTGCGCTTTATACAGCGGCATTACCAGTATGATTGGAGGAGGAACAGGACCGGCGGACGGAACAAATGCCACAACATGTACGCCTGGTCCCTGGAATATGCAAAAAATGCTTCAGGCGGCAGAGGAATACCCTATGAATTTAGGATTTTTAGGAAAAGGAAACTGTTCTGATGAAAAGGCTCTCGCAGAACAGATTGAAGCTGGAGCTATGGGGCTTAAAATCCATGAAGACTGGGGTGCTACACCGGCAGTAATTCATCACTGTCTGAACGCGGCAGACGATTATGATGTGCAGGTGGCAATTCATACCGATACATTAAATGAGGGAGGCTGTGTGGAAGATACCCTGGAGGCTATTGCCGGCAGAACGATTCACACTTATCATACAGAAGGTGCCGGCGGAGGTCATGCACCGGATATTATCTGTGCGGCAGCTGCTTTAAATGTACTTCCTTCTTCCACTAATCCGACGATGCCATACACGGTAAATACACTGGACGAGCATTTAGATATGTTAATGGTTTGTCACCACCTGGATAAACGAATTCCGGAGGACGTAGCATTTGCTGATTCACGTATCCGCCCGGAGACAATAGCAGCAGAGGATGTGCTTCATGATATGGGGGTATTTTCCATGATGAGTTCAGATTCCCAGGCTATGGGACGTGTTGGAGAAGTTATTACACGTACCTGGCAGACTGCTTCGAAAATGAAAGACGAAAGAGGTCCGCTTCCGGAGGATGAAGGACACGGAAACGATAATTTTCGTGTAAAGAGATACATCTCAAAATATACAATTAATCCGGCGGTCACACATGGTGTTTCCGAGTATGTCGGTTCTTTGGAAAAAGGAAAAATTGCAGATCTTGTTCTTTGGAATCCCGCATTTTTTGGAAGCAAGCCGGATATGGTGATTAAAGGGGGCATGATCATAGCTTCTAAAATGGGAGATGCAAATGCTTCCATTCCTACATGTGAGCCTGTTATGTACAGACCGATGTTCGCTGCGCATGGAAAGGCAAAATTTGAAACCTGTCTTACATTTGTATCTAAAGCGTCCATGAAAGCAGATATAGCAGGTAAGTATGGACTCAAAAAAAAGGTTGTTCCTGTTTGTGGATGTAGGAACATTACAAAGAAAGACATGAAGTTTAATGATAAAACACCGGATATTACTGTAAATCCGGAGACTTATGAAGTGCGGGTAAATGGGGAAAAGATTGTGTCAAAACCCGCAAAAAAACTTCCGCTCACACAGATTTACAGCTTGTTTTAAGCGTGGGAATGCCGCTTTTTGCGGCATTTTCCAAATAGAAAACGTCACAGGAGGGAAAGAAAATGTTAGGTGTGTGTTTATTGTTCGTGGGAATTGTATTAATTAACAATGGAATGTGTACCTTCTATCAGGTAGATGGGAAATCAGCGGCTGTTATGAATATTCTGACGGGAGGATTATCCATATTTATTAACGGAGTGAACCTTGTTTGCGGAAATTATTATGCTGCAGGAACCGGGCTTTTATTTGGATTCACTTATCTTTTTGTTGCATTTATGAAGATTGGGAAATTAAATCCCGTTCCCTTTGCCTGGTTTTCCACATTTGTAGCAGTCAATGCAGTTGTGTTTGGCACAATAGAAGGGATTACTGGAAGTGCGGAACTTGGAATTGATCCAGATTGGAGATGGGCGGCAATCTGGTATTTATGGGCAATTCTTTGGGGAAGTTCTTTTGTCGAAGACATCTGCCATAAAAGGCTTGGAAAATTTGTTCCGGCGCTTCAAATATTTGAGGGAGTTGTCACAGCCTGGATTCCAGGTGTCCTGATGTTGATTAATAAATGGTAAAATGAGAGGAGAAAAAATGATCTGTGAAAAACTGGAAGGTGTTTTAGGAGAACTGGAAACAACCGGGAAACAAATTGAATATGTAGAGATTGAGTGGCATGAGGCTTTTAAAAAAATACATAAAAAAACGACGGATTATGGAAGGGACGTAGGTATTCGTATGGGGGATTGGGTGCTGACACGCGGACTACAGGAAGGGGACGTGATTTATCAGGACGAAAATCGGGTCATTGCGGTCCATACCCCTCCCTGTGAAATCATCCAAATTCGGATTCTTCCGGAACATGAGAAAATGACGGCGAAAATTTGCTATGAAATCGGCAACAGGCATGCACCTCTTTTTTGGGGAGAAAAAAAAGATACCTTTGTAACACCTTACAATGAACCAATGTTTCAGATGCTGCGAAAGTTTCATGGGGTATCTGCTGAAAGAGCTATGGGACAGCTGAATTTTCACAAAAAAATATCTGCGTCAGTTCATAATCATCATCACTGAGAAAGGAAAATATGAGAATGAAAATTTCAAAAAAGGAATTTCTGATTTTGCAAATAAATGATTCTCTATTCCCTATAGGTTCTTATTCTCATTCTTACGGACTTGAAACTTATATACAAAAAGGAATCGTACACGATGAAAAAACAGCAGAAAGGTATTTGAGAATGAAACTCAGATACAGCTTTATGTATACGGATCTTCTTGCTGTAAAACTTTCTTATGAAGCGGCAACAAAAGGAGACATTTATAAATTAGAAGAATTAGAAGACATTATGGAAGCATCCAGGATTCCGGAGGAGATTCGCTGTGCATCAAGAAAACTGGGAAGTCGTTTTGTGAAAACTCTGTTTTGTATGGATCCTTCCTGGAAACAGGGAATCTTTGAAAAATATGTATCTATAAGAACTGGAAAAACAATTTGCCATCCATGTGCATATGGAGTTTTCTGTGCGGCCAGAGAAATCCCGGAAGAAGAAATACTGGCAGCGTTTTTGTATGCGCAGGCATCGGCGGCTGTAACGAATTGTGTGAAAACGATTCCCTTAAGTCAGTCGTCAGGACAGAAGATTCTTTTTTCACTTGTTCCTCTGTTTGAGGAAATTTTGGAACTGATAAAAGAGACGGGAGAGGACATGTTGTGTCTTTCTGCGCCGGGATTTGACGTACGCAGTATTGAACATGAACAATTGTATTCTCGGCTATATATGTCATAGAAAAGGAGAAATCAGAAAATGTCTTATGTAAAAATAGGAGTAGCAGGTCCGGTAGGATCAGGAAAAACTGCATTGATAGAGGCTCTGACAAGGCAACTTGCCGGAACATACAGTATTGGTGTTATCACGAACGACATATACACAAAAGAAGATGCAGAATTTCTGGCAAAAAACAGTATTATGCCAAGGGAAAGAATTAGGGGAGTTGAGACAGGAGGATGTCCGCATACGGCAATCCGCGAAGATGCATCGATGAATTTGGAAGCAGTAGACGAAATGATACGGAAATTTCCGGATATCGAACTGCTTTTTATTGAAAGCGGCGGAGATAATCTGTCTGCTACTTTCTCACCAGAGTTAGTAGATGCAACAATATTTGTAATTGATGTGGCGGAGGGAGACAAAATCCCGCGCAAAGGAGGACCGGGAATTACACGCTCGGATCTTCTTGTGATTAATAAAACAGATCTGGCTCCTTATGTAGGTGCAAGTCTTGAAGTAATGGAAAGAGATTCCAGAAAGATGAGGGGAAACAGACCTTTTATTTTTACAAATATACGAGGAAATGAAAATGTAGATCAGGTAATCCACTGGATGAAAGAAAATGTATTACTGGAAGGAATGTAAAATATGCAGACCAATGCATTTGGGAAAATATCAGAGTTTTCTCTGACTGCCGAAGTTAAGGATGAGAAAACTATTTTAAAAGATGTCCGTTTTACAGCGCCTTATAAAATTATGCAGCCTTTTGAAAAAAAAGACGGAAGTATAGAAGTTATGATGATGGCAGCATCTGCGGGCATTATGGAAGGTGATTGTCAGGAACTGCAATTTCAAATTGGGACGGGAGCGAAAGTGGAATTTCGTTCTCAGTCTTACGACAAAATCCATCAGATGAAAGAAGGGTATGCGGAACGACAGACAAAGATAGATATAAAGGCAGGAGGTATCTTTTTCTTTCATCCGCAGCCGGTTATTCCATTTAGAGACTCAGCCTTTAAAAACAAAACAGAAATTTCTCTGGAAAATGAAACGTCAATTCTTTTTATGAGTGAAATACTTTCTTCCGGACGAAGCGCCAGAGGAGAAAATTTTGCATACAGATTTTATCACAATCTGACAGAAATCCGGCGAAAAGGTCGTCTTATTTACAGAGATAATACAAGATATGTCCCTTCAGAAATGCCTATGAAGGAAATTGGGTTGTATGAGGGATATACACATATCCTAAATCTTTTTATTTCTCGATTGCCTCAGGGCGAAGAGTTTTTTGATTTTGCACAGGAACTTTTGAAATCCAGGGAAGGAGCAGAAGGGGGAATTACAAGGTTGGAAGACGGCGACTTCGCGATTCGAGCGTTGGCGTACAGAGCACAAATTCTGGAGGAAATATCAAATCTGTTGTTTTTGCATATCAGAAAATAAAATATACATCCGCACCGAAAGACAGCGTTTCTGGTGCGGATGTAGCACAATAGGAGGAATATTTTATTCCGGATATACGAGCCGTTCCGGTTTTATATCGTAAAGAACTTCCTCCAGATATTTTTTTGCCAGATATTTTGCCATAGGAAGATTCATGTCCAGATAATTTCCACAGTCTTTTGCAGACGCTCCCGGAACTTCCCCCTGGAAATCACGGATAAATTCAAAGGTTTCAGTGATGAGAGAAACAATATCCTTTGATTCATAATCTCCGTTTAAAAGAAGATAATTTCCGGTGCGGCAGCCCATTGGTCCCCAGTAGATCATTTTGCTGCCAAATTCTTTGTGATTGCGCAGATACGTGGCTGCCAGATGCTCAATGGTGTGAAGCTCTGCCGTATTCATAACCGGTTCTTCGTTAGGAGAAGTCATACGAATGTCAAACGTTGTGATGACGCTGCCGCCCACCTCATCTTTTCGTGATACGTAAATGCCCGGCTGTAATTTTATGTGGTCAATAGTGAAGCTTGTGATTTTTTCCATAATATGTGAAGTCCTTTCCTGTTTTTTCTCATATTTTAGCAGACAATTCTCTATAACACAAGTACCGGGAATTGACTTTACCTTTGGGGAATGTTACACTATTAGGAAATAAAGGTAACTTTGGAGGAAAACATTATGATAGACGGAAAAAAAGTGCTGTTCAGCGGTATGCAGGCAACAGGAAATCTTACACTTGGAAATTATCTGGGAGCGCTGAAAAACTGGGTTACTTTAAGCGATGAATATGAATGCTTTTACAGCGTGGTAGATATGCACTCCATTACTGTGCGACAGAATCCTGCAGAACTTCGAAAAAGAGCGAGAAATCTTCTTACTCTTTATATTGCGGCAGGTCTTGACCCGAAGAAGAACTGTATCTATTATCAGTCCCATGTTTCCGGACATGCGGAGCTTGCATGGATTTTAAACTGCTTTACTTATATGGGTGAATTAAACCGTATGACACAGTTTAAAGATAAATCTGCAAAACACGCAGATAATATCAATGCCGGTCTTTTTACATACCCGGTTCTTATGGCTGCAGATATTCTTCTTTATCAGGCAGATGTAGTTCCCGTGGGAATCGATCAGATGCAGCATCTTGAGCTTACAAGAAATATCGCGGAGCGTTTCAATAACATTTACGGGGACGTATTTACCGTTCCGGAAGCTTATATCGGAAAAGTAGGCGCGAAGATCATGAGTCTTCAGGAGCCTTCCAAAAAAATGTCAAAATCCGATGAAAATCCAAACGGAAGCATTTATCTTATGGACGACCCGGATACGATCATGCGTAAGTGTAAGCGTGCTGTGACAGATTCCGAAGGCTGTATCCGCTACTGCGATGAGCAGCCGGGCATTAAGAATCTGATCGACATTTACAGCGCATGTACAGGAAAAGCGCCCACGGAAGTTGTGAAGGAATTTGAAGGCAAAGGATACGGAGAGTTAAAACCCGCTGTAGGAGAGGTTGTGATCAGCGTATTAAAGCCTCTTCAGGACGAGTTCGAAAGACTTTCCAAAGACAAGGCTTATATTGATTCCATTATCAAAGAAAATGCGGAAAAAGCAAATTATTACGCAACAAAAACACTTCGTAAGGTTCAGAGAAAAGTTGGTTTTCCGGATCGCATTCGATAAGCTGGAGGTTATAAATGAGACATAAATTATTGGCAGTATTATGTGTGACAGCAGTGAGCGCTTCTCTTTTAGGCGGTTGCGGCAGTGAAAAAAAGACAGAAGAAAAGGAAACAGCCGGGGAAGTACAGGGCAACGAGTTAAGCGATGGCTCAGATGAGGAAGCAGAGGAAGAAACGAAGACAGAGGAAGCTGCTTCTGAGGAGAAGAGTTCGGAGGATTCTTCAAAAGCAGAAGGAGTTACGCTTGATGTTTCCAAGCCTTTAAGCGGAACGCATCATGCAGAGATGATTTTAAAGGATTACGGAACTATAAAAATGGAGCTGGACGCAGATACTGCGCCGCTTACAGTGACAAATTTTGTAAAGCTTGTTCAGGAAGATTTTTATGACGGGCTTACCTTCCATCGCATTGTGAATGATTTTATGATGCAGGGTGGAGATCCTGAAGGAAATGGAACCGGCGGTGCAGAGGAGACGATAAAGGGAGAATTTTCTAATAATGGAGTGGAAAATGAGATTTCCCATACAAAAGGAGTAATTTCTATGGCGCGTTCTACAGATTATGACAGTGCCAGCTCCCAGTTCTTTATTGTCCAGGCAGACAGCACCTTCTTAGATGGGGATTATGCTGCCTTTGGACATGTAACAGAAGGAATGGATATTGTAGATGAAATCTGCAAAAATGCAAAACCGATTAACAGCGGTGGTCTGATAGACACACCGGAGCAGCCGGTAATTGAAGATATTATAATTGTGGATTAAAGACGTATGACCATCACCGGAATGGGAGGATGATTTGGGCGGTTATAATATTCTGTTTTAATAACGAGGAATTTACGGGGGTTCAGGTTTTGAAGCCATGTCCAAACGCCACGGCGTCCATAAAGGCCGAACCCCCCGCCGCTGTATATGCAAAGAGAAAGAAGTCCTCCTTTTTTCAGAAGAGAAAGGGCTTTTGTGAGAGCTGGAATGCTGGTCTCTTTTTTGGTTGCCAGGTTATGGTCCCCTCCCGGCAGGTATCCGAGGTTGAAAATAATACAGCTTACAGGGGTGTTTTCTGTATATTGGTCTATGTGTTCATGAGAATCCAGGATCAGGGTATAATTTTTGGGTGATTGTTCTTTGTTTAGGAGTGCTTCTGTATTTGTCAGTGCCTGTTTTTGAATGTCGAAAGATAAAACGCGTCCGGAAGAACCGCAGAGACGGCTTAACAGCAGAGTGTCGTTTCCGTTTCCCATAGTAGCATCTATGCAGAAATCGCCTTCCTGTACCTGTTCCTTTATAAAATGAGCGCACCATTCTGTGATCTGATAGTTTTTCATGGTAAATTCCTTTCTGATTGTTTTTATTATTTATCTGTAGATTTTAAATCCTGTTACAGAGAGTTTTCCGCTTTTAATTTCTGTACTTCCTCAAGGGAAAGTCCGGAAATAGAGACAATTTCCTCTAATGTGTATTTTCCGGCTTTCAGCATACGCAATGCGGATTCCAGCATAGTTTCCCGAACACCTTCCAGTTTGCCAATGATAATGCCTTCCTGTAAGGATTCATTTCTCATTTCTTCCATTGCTTTACACATAGCAGCAATTCCCTCCTTTTCTTCTTTAAAAAATCGTACTCTGGTTGCCAGTATATTATAATGCATATCTGCCGGATCTGCACAGGAAAAATCGTGCATCAGCCACCCGATAGGCGAGTCGTCTCTGTAAGCCCCGTTCACATACAAAATATGCGCGCCATCGTGAAACAGTTTTTTTGTATTCAAAACACAACGCTCTACCGGGTATACAGGAAGTCCTTCTCCCATATAATCACGCTCCGTGATAAAAATCACAAAGGTTTCCGGAAGTGCGCTGAAATCCGTTCCTTTTTCCAGAAGGCTGACGTCCATCATGCTGCTGTTGTAGCGGGCACGTTTTCTTTCTGCGCCTTTATCGGAACGCTGGATTTCTATGTTGAATTTCCTTCCGTTACTGTCTGTTGCGAGAATGTCGAGCCGTACAGAGCGGTTCAAAAGGTTTTCTAAAAATACCTGTGTGCGCACGTCCAGAACTTTTAAGTCCGGCATATCCAGCACAATCCGAAGAACCAGCTCTATGCATTCAGTATTTCCTTCAAAGCATTTATTAAAAAAATCATCGTCAATGAGACGGAAGTTTTTGAGACGCTGCAGATCTTCCTGATGTTTCCGGTCAATATTTTCAGTTATAGACAAAGCTTCACCCGCTTTCTTTAAGATATGATAAATAGATTTGTAAATTTAGAATTGAGATTAGAACAGCAATGTTTCTATGTTCAGGATAACACAGTTCAAAAGAAATTACAACAGGAACAATTTGGACTTGGTGGTTTTTTGATTAATTCTCTTCAAATACAATATGTACAAAAATCAATACAATAAGAAAGTTTATTGGATTTTAAAAAAGAATGTTCTATAATAAATAAATACAAACAGGCAGAAGAAAATCGAAAAACAGCGAGGTGTACATAGTATGTTTCAGGGAAAAACAGTCCTTCTCTGTGTGACAGGGAGTATTGCGGCGTACAAAATTGCCTCTCTTGCAAGTGCATTGAAAAAGCGCCATGCAGAGGTGCACGTTCTTATGACGGAAAACGCCACAAATTTTATAAATCCCATTACATTTGAATCTCTTACAGGAACAAAATGTCTTGTAGATACCTTTGACCGGAATTTTCAGTTTCAGGTGGAGCATGTTTCCATTGCAAAAAAAGCGGACGTGGTTCTTATCGCTCCGGCAAGCGCCAATGTGATCGGCAAGCTGGCTCACGGGATCGCAGACGATATGCTGACAACAACGGTGATGGCATGTAAATGTAAAAAAATCATTTCTCCTGCCATGAACACCAATATGTTTGAAAATCCCATTGTTCAGGATAATTTAAAAACTCTCAGCCATTATGGATTTGAAGTGATCGCTCCGGCGGAAGGGTATCTTGCCTGCGGCGATACAGGAGCGGGAAAAATGCCGGAACCGGAAACGCTTCTTTCTTATATTGAAAAAGAAATTGCCTGTCCTAAGGATATGCAGGGAAAAAAAGTTCTTGTAACAGCAGGTCCTACACAGGAAGCGATTGATCCGGTCAGGTATATTACAAATCACTCTTCCGGAAAAATGGGATACGCCATAGCGGAAAATGCCATGCTCCGGGGAGCGGAGGTCACGCTTGTAAGCGGACCCACAGCCCTTGCACCGCCTCCTTTTGTAAAAGTGGTTCCTGTGACAACGGCAGGAGAGATGTTTGAGGCAGTTACTTCTGTAAGCGGGGAGCAGGATATTATTGTAAAGGCAGCGGCAGTTGCAGATTATCGTCCAAAAGAAGTGAGCAGCGAAAAAATAAAAAAGAAAGACGGACAGATGTCCATTGAGCTGGAACGCACAGATGATATTTTAAAATATCTGGGAGAACATAAACGTCAGAATCAGTTTTTATGCGGGTTTTCTATGGAAACCCAGGATATGCTTGGTAATTCCAGAGCAAAACTTGAAAAAAAGAACCTGGATATGGTGGCGGCCAACAATTTAAAGGTGGAAGGCGCCGGATTTCAGGGAGACACCAATGTTTTGACTCTGATTACACAGAAGGAGGAAGTATCACTCCCGCTTATGAGCAAGGAGGATGCAGCCGCAAAACTTCTGGATAAAATTCTTTCACTTATGTAACTCGTAAACCCAGCACCGTATTGTATCCCGAAGCGGGAACGATAACAAGGAGGAACAAAAATGAAAACTTCAAAAAAAGACACCCGTTGGCTGGTCAGTGTTGCACTTATGGCAGCGATCGTGATCCTTCTGGCGAATACGCCTCTTGGAATGATCCAGCTGCCAATTATTAAGGCGACAACTGTCCATATTCCTGTAATCATCGGAGCCATTATT